>ERZ795044.46-NODE-46-length-99353-cov-27.328113_pt1 | contig 99353 bp, 84 predicted proteins | sample MGYA00375128_ERZ795044 | MGnify/ENA primary metagenome ERZ795044 (study PRJEB30173, sample SAMN05720213) | anaerobic digester metagenome | isolation source: active sludge of municipal wastewater-treating anaerobic digesters | place: USA | collected 2014-12-22 ...
TCAATAAGAATTATGGGCGCTGACGGATTTGAACCGCCGACCTACTGGGTGTAAACCAGCCGCTCTGACCAACTGAGCCAAGCGCCCAAACTATCCACTTGTGCAGCGGCTGAACACTAGCATAAGGCAGCCAAATGAGTCAAGCAAAATAGTCTTTTTGGAAGAGCGAATCATTGGATTTGGGCATAACATATACGATATCAAAGAAAGACTCCATTTCGATAAATGGCTGGAATTCAAAATAATGTTCCCAATATTGGATCTGTACAAGCCAATATTGGGAATTCGTATAAAGCGCGCGATACACTCTCCATTCTTAAGAGAAGATGAGGTAGCAGACTCGAAGAATCCTTGCCGAATAGCCTTAATTTTCCGTACATTTATAATGTCGGATTCTATTCCGCAATGCAAACATTACTATTATTTTAATTATAATTCTATTAGGTGGTATAATATGTCGGCAAGCGAGCTCATACCAATAGATCAAATTTTGCCTGGTAAGCTGCCAATAATAACACTTATCGGAAAACCAATATTCCCGGGAATCTTTACGCCAATAATGGTTGGCAAGGAGCCGGACATTCAAATTGTTGAACAAGCGATTTCGGCTGATGGAATGATTGGTCTTGTGCTTCAAAAAGACGATTCTGATGAGCCATCCTCGAATAATCTATTTCATGTTGGTACAGCGGCAAAGATCATAAAAAAAATCAATCTTCCAGACGGTGGCATCAATATCTTCATCTCCACTTTCAAGCGTTTCAAGATAAAGAAATTCATCTCCAAGGAGCCACCGATAATTACGGCAGTCAGCTATCTGGACGACGAAAACTATGACAACGATGAAGTAAAGGCTCTGACTCGAGCCCTTATAAGCGAGATGAAGCAACTCAGTGAAAACAACCCGCTTTTCTCTGAAGAGATGCGCCTCAACATGATCAATATTGACAACCCTGGAAAGATTGCTGACTTCATCACGAGTATTCTCAATATCGAGAAAAAAGATCAGCAAGATATTCTAGAGACTTTAGATGTGCGCGAGCGAATGGAAAAGGTCCTTATTCATATCAATAGAGAAAAAGAGCTCTTTAGGATTCAGAAAAAAGTTCAAGCCGAGATCAACGAAAAAATCGAAAAAAGCCAACGAGAATACTTTCTACGCGAAGAGCTCAAGGCTATCAAACAAGAACTTGGAATGGCTCCAGATGCGCGAAGCTCTGACTATCAGCGCTTTAGGGATAAGATCGACTCATTTCAGTTCGAAGGGGAGATCAAGGAAATCGTCGAACAGGAACTCGAAAAATTCAACCTCATGGAGCCTTCTTCCAGCGAATACATGGTCACTAGAAATTGGCTGGATCTCGTGTGTTCTCTTCCATGGAATACATCGATAACAGCCGATTTCGATATCAAGCATGCAAAAAAAGTGCTCGAAGAGGACCACTATGGTCTACAGGATGTCAAGGATCGAATCATAGAATACCTGGCTGTACGCAAACTCAAAAAAGACACGCGTGGGACCATCCTCTGTCTTGTTGGTCCTCCAGGTGTTGGCAAAACGAGCATTGGTAGGTCGGTCGCGCGTGCTTTAGGCAAACAATTCTTTAGATTCTCTGTAGGAGGAATGCGCGACGAGGCCGAGATCAAAGGACACCGCAGGACCTATGTTGGGGCCTTGCCAGGCAAGATCATCCAAGGTCTCAAAATTGCCAAAAGCCGCGACCCTGTATTTATGATCGATGAGATAGACAAAATGGGTATCTCCTATCAGGGAGATCCATCGAGTGCTCTGCTAGAAGTTCTCGATCCAGAACAAAATTTCAGCTTCAGGGATCATTATCTCGACCTGCCTTTCGATATCTCGAATATCTTTTTTATCGTCACGGCGAATACTCTGGATACTATTCCCAGGCCGCTGCTCGACAGAATGGAAGTGATTCAGCTTCCTGGTTATGTGGATGTTGAAAAGATCGAAATTGCACGGCACTTTCTTATTCCGCGAAGTCTCGAAAGAAATGGCCTTGCAAAAAATCAAGTGAAATACACAAGAGATGCTTTGCTCGTAATCATAGATGGATATGCCCGCGAGGCTGGCGTACGCAATCTAGAGAAGTCTCTAGACAAAATACATCGTAAAATCGCAAAGAGTATAGTTATCGAGAATAGACAAGAAGAAAAATTCAAAATAGATAAGCATGCAGTAGAAAAATACCTAGGGAAGCCAATATTCCGCGACGAAGAACTCAAGCGTGCCAGTAGGCCGGGTATGGCCATTGGATTGGCTTGGACCAGTCTTGGAGGGGATACATTGCTAATAGAAGCCGTAGCCAACCCAGGCAAGGAGGGGTTCAAGCTAACTGGTCAGATGGGGCCTGTAATGCAGGAATCGGCAGGAATAGCCTACACTTATGTAAGGAATATTGTTGCCCAGAAGTATGGAATCCAAGCTGAATTCTTCGAATCTAGACAAATACACCTTCATATCCCAGAGGGAGCTACACCAAAGGATGGACCTTCTGCGGGCATCACAATGGCCACTGCTCTTCTTTCGCTAGTGCTAAATAAGAGAATAAGAGATAGATTGGCGATGACTGGAGAGCTGAGCCTTACGGGCCAAGTTCTTCCTATCGGAGGATTACGAGAAAAAACCGTTGCAGCAAAGCGCAATAAAATAAAGGAGATCATAATACCAGCCGCAAACGAGAAGGACCTAGATGAAATTCCAGAGCATGTCAAGAAAGGACTTGTATTTCATTCAGTATCCCGAATGGAAGAAGTTATCGAAATAGTGTTTGGCTCATGATAGAATCATGAAGCATGGCACTTTTGCCTTTTTTCTGTGGAAAAGATTGCGGAGGAGATGCTTGTCCCCTTTTGACCGAAGTTGAAGATGGCAATATAAAGGGCATGCATCTCAACCCAGTTGCAGGTCAGTTTATTAGGCCCTGTGGCAAGGGCTTTCGGGCCCACCAAGATCATATCTCGCCAAAAAGATTGAGGACTCCTCTTCTGCGAACAGGTTCAAGAGGTTCAGGCCAATTTCGAGAAATAAGCTGGGATGAGGCTTTATCACTTATTGCGCAAAAACTTAGTGAAATCCGATCCGAAAGCGGACCAGGCTCAGTTCTCTGCATAGCAAGTAGCGGTTCGACTGGAGCCCTGCACAATAGTCAGACTCTAGCTCGTCGCTTTTTCAATTCTATTGGTGGATGTGTAAATGTTGAGGGAAATTATTCATGTAATGCTGCAACATATGCGCTTACAAGACTTTTTGGAACATCGAAGGGAAATAGCGGATTTGATGCGGAAACAATTCGCCATTCGAATTTCATAGTTCTATGGGGCTCAAATCCATTCGAAGCAAGGCTCGGTGCAGAACTGCCTGCTTATTTAATTGAAGCAAAGAATAGGGGAACGAGAATTATCTCTATCGATCCGCGACAGAGCCTTTCTGCAAGAATTCTAAATGCAGAATGGATTGGTATACGTCCAGGCACAGATGCTGTTCTAGGCTATGCTCTCTTATTCGAAATACTACAGGATGCACGATTCGATCAAGAATTCATCTCCAAATACGCGATTGGCTTCGAATTGCTTGCAGATTATGTGCTTGGCAAAACCGATAGAATTGCGAAAGACCCTCAATGGGCAAGCTCTATCTGTGGTATCGATGCTAAAATGATCGTGAAATTGGCCTCCTTTTTCTGGAATGAAAAGCCAGCAATGATAATTCCGGGTTATTCTATTCAGAGGGTGGCCTATGGCGAAGAAGCTTTTCGTCTAACCGTAGCCATACAACTTGCAACTCGCAATAGCGGCATGCTTGGTGGATCCACAGGATCGATCAACAATTGCCTTCCTGGGGTCAAAGTTGAGACCTTAGAAGAATTGCCTTCTAGTTTGACTAAGCAAGGCTCGGTCAGGGGGAGCTTGACTAGGGAAGCCCAGCTATGGAAGGACAGAGATATATCTCTAGGGGCAGAAGCAGGGTTGTTCAATAAGAGGGTGCCTGTACTTCGCTGGGCTGACGCTGTGCTCAATCCATCTTCCTATGGGCTTAGACCTATTAGGGTTCTATATTCGGCTGGAGGAAATTTTCTTAATCAAGGCGCAAATGTGACAAAAAATATTAGGGCCTTCGAGAGCGTTGATTTTGCCGTGTGTCATGAACTGTTTCTTACCCCTACAGCCAATTACTGCGATGTGGTTCTGCCTGTTTCGGATGCGTTCGAAAAGGAAGACATAGGTATTCCATGGGCAGGCAACTATGTACTCTATAAGCCTGAAATATGCAGAGCATTGCCTAATACGCATTCGGACTATTGGATTTTTTCACAGTTATCCGAGCGTATTGGTGTAGAACCTATCTTTACAGAAGGGAGAACTGAGTCTCAATGGATAGATCATTTTCTTGCTGAATCGGAAATTGACGATATAGATGCTTTTAAGCGCCATGGGATCTTCATTAAAAAAGGGCAATTGCGCGCTGGGCTAGACGATTTCTTTGCCAATCCCGTGGATCATCCAATTGGAACTAAAAGTGGAAAAATAGAATTTGCTAGTCCTCTATGGAACTCAAGCATGGCATCGCATTGGCAAGGCTCGATAAAGGAATGTTTTAGACAAGAATCTTGCAGAAGATTTTGGCTGCTGACTCCAAAAGTCTCAAGGTTTATCCATTCTCAACGCATAGAACAAGAAGATCGATCCGAATGCGCCCAAATACATATCCATCCTGAAGATATGGCATCTCTCGGTGCTCAAAAAGGCGAAATCCTCAAGATTTGGAATTCAAACGGAGCGCTTCTCGCTTCAGCAATACCAGACGTATGGCTTCAGCCTGGCATTGTATGGATCGAAGAAGGCATCTGGACAATGCCTATAGATGGGGTAGATCTCTGCGGAAACCCCAATATGCTCACTTCGGATGAAGGGACCCTCGAGAGCATCTCTAACATCATGCATGGGATACCAATACAGATAGAGCGTATTGCTGAGGCAAACGGTCAATGATTCAGATCCAATTCTCTAATCGAGAGTTTACTTATACATGCGTAGCGAATTGCAGAGCGGCTATGGCGGCTCCCATCAGGGAGATATCATAATTCTTTACGATTAGAACTGGTGTTCTACAGAGTACATCGCGAATATGCGGAGCATAGTTCTTTTCGAACCATCTCATGAACCTTGCCTTTTCGATGAGCCAATCTTCATTTTTAGAGGATATACCGCCCGCAAGCCAGACTCCGCCCGCAGGTAAGAAAATAGACACAAGATTGGCGGCCTTGAGCGCATATAGCCTGACAAATAGTTCCATAGTCAAGCTGCAAAACGAATCGGACCTAGCATTTTTTGATATATAGGCAGGCCATTCAGATCGAGGAAGGTTCAAAATATTTCTAGCAGTTTCGGAAAGGCCTTCTATCAGCGCTTTTTGGGGAATTTCGTAGTCATCGCCTACAAGGATTACGTTAAAATCTTCCGAGCAAATGAATTCGAAAATATTCGCAATGCCCTGGCCAGAAATAGCTAATTCAGCACCTGGCGCATAATCATATCTCTTTCGAAGCCAAGTACCAAAGGAATCACTCAAGTCATCGAAACACGGCAATTCAGAGTGACCACCTTCGGAAGGAAAGGCCATTACACTGTCACCTCTTCTATCCACAAAGCCTACACCAAGACCTGTCCCAGCCCCAATGACAAGCATAATGCCCTCGCGCGGCTCATAGATAGATCCATCTGGATGTGGAAGCTGCGTAACCGCACTTCGATCTTTATAGTCAAGAGTAGTGACCGCGTAGGACAGAGCCGTGAAATCATTTATCAATCTGACTGGCACTCTAAGGAAATCAGAAAGCTCCGAGGCTTTTATACCCCAAGGAGCATTAGTGAGCTGAATGCTATTATCAGGCTGAACAGGTCCGGCTCCTGAAATACAACAAAAGTCTATTCTATCGTAAGATTCGCGCACGCGCCTTGATCCGAGAAAACGCTTGATGGGATCCAGGAGGGATTTTTCATTCTTAGTAGAAAACTGCGCTTTTTCTACTAATTCGATGCCCGATTCGTCTTGCCTGGCTAAGGCTAGATTGGTGTTTGTCCCTCCGATATCGCCAACGAGGAATAATTTGCTCATTCCTATACTATAGCGAAGAAATTATCTCGGTGAAACAGCTAGCCTATTCTTTGAGGAGTTTTTCAAAAGTGTGATGATCTGGGTATTTCTTAAAAAACGCCCCTTCTTGGAATCGAAGATTTCGAGATGCAGATGGTCTCCCCCTCCTTTTTTGCGTGCATTTATGCCTGTATTTCCTCCGTGACCGATTGGCTGACCTCTCAAGAGAATATCCCCTTTTTCCACAAAGAGATCATAGAGATGAAAATATAGATAATATCGATGCTCTTCAGGCGAGTATACAATTACGCCATTGCCTGATTTTGGAGAAATTCCGCCCTTGATATATGATAGAGCCGTGCTCTTTCTAGGGAATCCTAACCATCCGCTTTCGGCTGAGACTACTATGCCATCGCTCAATGAATGAATAATAGGGCCTCGCTGAATATTCCAAGAAAGATATTCTACGTTTTGGAGGAAAATATCCAGCGCGAATGTATGAGAATAGTCGAGCTCATTGAGTCGAGGCAATGAGGAAAGACCGGGAAGCGTTACATTGCCATTCCATGCTACAAAATTGCTTTCGAACCATTTTGTAGGAAAAGTTAATGCATTGCTTTTTGACATACTGTAAAAGACATCGAAGAATGATTCATATTTGGTGCGAAGGGCATTCATCTTTGGATGCAAAGATGCGATTCGATTATATGAGAGTCTTGCGGGGAAGGATATTCCATCGAGATTTTGATATTCCTCTGAATCTTCATCATCGATTAGCATTGCGAGGACATGCCCAGAAGATGGAAAGAACAAAGAAGCCATTGCTCTATTGTCTAAATCCATAGTTAAGCCTTGAATACATAGAGTGGATGCTAACTTTTCAATTTGTTCCGTCGATAGCGATGAAAATCTATTCTCATTTAGCATGGAGAGATTTTGATAAAAATCGTTCTCCATTAATGACCGCTCATTTTGATCGGGAAAGGCTACTTTTTCAGAAAGCAATATAGGCCTCGTGTCGGAATAAGGATTAAGAGAAAGCATCACGCAACGAAAGGCCAAGAAGCAAAGGATCGATAGAATTGAAATGGTCACAAGTTTGATTATTCGAAAAGCCACAGACTTGCCTTTCAAGTTAATTATTCGCGATCGGCATTGCTTGCGGATCAGAGCTCTTTTTGGTCATATGCGATGAGAATCGACCATTGCAGTAATTGCCTGCTCTATTATAGATATTTTCTTTCGAGTGATTTCTTTGCTTAAGCTGAGATCGCTGTTATGATCGTGGCAAAGGATGTAGTATTTTATCTTGGGTTCTGTTCCGGATGGCCTTACCGTAAGCAGCGTGCCATCTTCGAGGCGCCATTGGATAACATCGCTTTTAGGCAGATCGATTTTGCGAATTCTGCCATTTCTATCCCACTCGGTACTAGCTTTTACATCTCGAATGCATATTACGCTAAGGCCGCCAAATTGATCAGGCTGCTGTTTTCTATAGTCTTCCATGATGCTATTCATTATTCTCATGCCCTGTTCACCTTCAAAATAGAAGCTTAAGCCTTTTTCCTCGTAATAGCCGTGCTCCTTGTATAGCTCTTCGAGGTGGTCGAGGAGACTTTTGCCCTGTGACCGCCAATAGAGGGTCATTTCGGCAGTCAAGGCAGCTGCGGAAATGCCATCTTTGTCTCTAACTTCTTTTTCGATGAGATGACCATATGATTCTTCTGTTGCGTATATGAAATCGTAATTCTCGGTCTCGAAGCGCCGCATAAGATCTGCAATCCATTTGAATCCAGTTAGGCATTCGAAGCTTTCTATGCCATATTTCTCGGCTATTATCTTCTGTAGTTCAGTGGTGACGATGGTACGGATAGCCGCTGGTCTAGGCGGCATCCTGTGGAGCTCCTTGAGAGTAAGTGCAATGTAATCGAGATGTAGGGATCCGAGCTGATTGCCTGTTACCAATACAAATTCTCCTGTCTTGTCTGGCACGGCAATACCAAGCCTATCGGCATCTGGGTCGGTAGCCATTACTACATCGGCATGAGTCTTCTTGCCTAGCTCGATTGCCATAGCAAGTGCAGCTGATTCTTCAGGATTGGGGTAGGATACGGTCGGGAATTCGCCATCTGGTTCGCGTTGTTCTGGCACAGTAAGGACATTCAAACCGAGCTCTTTCATTATGCGCTCGAATAGCATTGCCCCTGTGCCATGGAGAGGAGAGTACACGATATTGACCGATTTACCTGTTTCGGAGAAAAGATAGGAACGTAAGAGATGGGATTTCACCATGGCGACATAATCATCATCGATCTCTTGGCCAATCTCCATCAAGAGTCCTTTTGATGAGGCCTCTGTTTTGGAGATCTGCTTTACAGACTTTACTTTTAGGACTTTTTCGATAATGCCGCTATCATGGGGAGGCACGACCTGAGAACCATCGTTCCAATAAGCCTTGTAGCCGTTATACTGAGGAGGATTATGGCTAGCAGTTACGACTACGCCAGTGTCAGCTCCAAGCTTTCGGATGGCGTATGATAGGACAGGAGTTGGCTTGAGCGATGGGAAGATATACGCCTTGATACCATTGGCTGCGAAGACCAAAGCCGTTGCCAAGGAAAACTCCTTGGATTTTCTGCGAGAATCATAGGCAATGCAGGCAGAAAGCTGCTTTTTAGGAAATTGTTCTTTAATGTAGTCACATAGTCCCTGCGTTGCTCGCGTAACCACCAATGTGTTCATCCTGTTGAAACCACCACCGATTACGCCGCGCAGTCCTCCTGTACCGAATTCCAAATCTCTATAGAAGCGGTCTTCGAGTTCCTTCCAATCGCTTTTCTTAAGAAGTTCTTTTATCTCATCGGAAAAAGATGGATCGGTTTCATTAGCAATGTATTCCTGGGCTCTTAAAATTATTTCTTCGTGATTCATGATGGCTCCTCGATAGTATCAAGTCGGGCTATGCATAAAGTATGCATAAAGAGCAATTCCAATCCTTTTTATTGTATTTTCAATTATAGCTTTTATCATTTGATAAAAAAAGTCAGCCTTTCCAAAAAAGGATATCGATTTTTGGCTTCCCAATCATCCAGACTCGACAATCGAGAGTAGTTCTTGCGGTGATGATATAAGATAATCTGCTCCGGCAAGCTCGAGCTCTTCTCTAGATCGATAACCGTATAGAGCACCCACTGCCGCTATTCCTGCTGCTTTGGCCGTCTGCATATCGACGGCCGAATCGCCTACGAATAAGCTTTGTTTGGGATTTGCTTTTGCAATGCGACAGAGTTCGAGTGCAGCGCTTGGATCGGGCTTACGGGCTCGGTCTTTATTATCTCCCCAAATAGCTACGAAATCGACAGAGGCAAAAAGAGATTCGATGATCTTTTTTGAGAGCCGATCTGGCTTGTTCGAAAGGACAGCGAGTTTTAATCCTTTTCTATATAGGTATTCAAGCGTCTCGATCATGCCGGGGAAAGGCTTCGTTTCATCTAAAACATGCTCTTCATATCTCCGCATAGAGAGCTTGAATATTTCGTCAAATAGTCTATCGTCATTGGATTTGTCCTGTGGAAGGACTCTTTCGACGAGAACCCGAAAACCATCTCCTACCATATGCTTATAATCTGATATCTTGTGGATTGGGAGGTCGAACTGGGATAACACGAAATTCACCGATGATCCAATATCGACGATGGTGTCGGCAAGTGTTCCATCGAGATCGAATATTATAAATTTAGGCTTTATTTTTGGCAATTCGAGAACTCCGACTCTTAGAGATTGTAGATTTGCGCCTATTCTCTGGATTGTAGATTGAGATCGCTTTCTTTGCCGCCCTTGGATCTATATAAGCTTTCCTTCTCGTCGATGAGGCGATCCAGGTCTTTGAGGTCTCTTATTATAGGCTCGATCTCTGGCGTCGAAGAGCCTATCATGGGTTCATTTTTCTCTATTAGAAGATTATAGACTTCTGCGCCTAGCTTTGCAGTGAGAGATTGCGCCTTATTTCTCAATTGTAGAATTTCGATTTTTAATTTACCCATTTCACCCCAAACTTGAGCCTGATCGGCTGCTTTTTCCAAGAATTCTCTCGAGGCTTCAGCACTGTTTTCCATGAATTTCTTCAGCTTTTCCGAAAACTCCATTTCAATCTCCTTTATATATGAGCATAATAAATAATTTCTCATCGATACAATAATCCCAGATAGACAAATTAGCAATATAATCGAGTATGCGAATAGCAAAATAGTGGGTATGTCGATCGCCCAGTAGCCTAATTTCGCTAGGACATTGTTTAGCTTTTGCGGAGCAGGGTTAAATACATTATATTTAAGTAAAATAGGGGGTATATGTGGTGTTGTGGATTTATATAATCTTTGCGGTTCTTTCCGCATGGTGGGTGGTTTTTATCATTATTGCTGCAGCGCGAAAGCAAAAACCTGTCTTTGTATTCCTCCTTGTGCTATTCCTGGTATGGGCAATCCCAGAGATCGTATTGATGATAATTTCTCCTCCGGTAGCTACTATTTTGTTTATCGTACCTTTCATAATTCTAATTCAGATGATGCGCGTCGTGCAGGAATATCAGAGAGGGGTCTTGTTTCGATTTGGTCGCTTGCAGAAAGTAATAGAGCCGGGCTTCAACCTCATATTGCCATTCGGTATCGATTCGCTTCGTAAGGTTGATATGCGTACTTTCACCATAGATGTTCCAAAGCAGGAAGTAATAACACGAGATAATGTGCCTGTAATTGTGGATGCTGTAGTATACTTCAATGTATTCGATCCCATGCTCGCCGTGGTAAAAATAGCGGATTATACAAAGAGTACTAGTCTCCTTGCTCAGACAATCCTGCGATCGGTGCTTGGTCAGCATGAGCTCGATGAAATGCTTTCTCAGAGGGCTCAACTTGGCCAAATACTTCAAAGGCTTTTGGATGAAGCGACGGATCCTTGGGGTATTAAAGTCTCAGCTGTCGAGATAAAGGCAGTGGAACTCGCGGAGACCATGAAGCGCGCCATGGCCAGGCAAGCCGAGGCTGAGCGAGAGAGAAGGGCAAAGATAATTGCCGCAGAAGGGGAACTTCAGGCTTCTGAGAAGCTCGCCCAAGCTGCCGATGTATTGGCACAATCTCCAGCAAGTTTGCAGCTCCGATACCTTCAGACGCTCACGGAAATTGCAGTGGAAAAGAATTCAACAATAGTATTTCCTCTACCGATGGACTTATTGAAGGTTATTTCTAAAGCAGCAGAAAAGAGTTCGGAATGAAGTGCCCCTATTGCGGAAGTCTTGAAGACAAGGTTATCGACTCTAGAACTTTAGCCAACGGAGAAGCCATAAGAAGGCGCAGAGAATGCATTTCCTGTGGGCTTCGTTTTACCAGTTATGAACGCATTGAAGAAAAACCTCTCCTTGTCATAAAAAGAGACGGTAGACGGGAGCCATTCGAAAGACAAAAGATCGAGCGAGGCCTTGTCCGCGCTCTAGAGAAAAGACCAATTTCCCAGATGTCTATCGAGAATCTTGTAAATGAGATAGAAGACGAGGCTGCAGAACATGCCAAAGCCTCTAATGAGATCTCGAGCGAAGAATTGGGCCGAATGGTTTTGCAAAAACTCTACTCGCTAGACAAAGTTGCATATATCCGTTTTGCATCAGTGTATAGAAAATATGACACCCTCGATGAATTCATTGACGAAATAGAACGCCTAGAAAATGGACAGACTTGCTAGCAGATAGAAGAGCATTGCTATTCATTACTCTTCTTCCGCTTCCTGAGTCTTGAAGGCTTGCGCAGCCTTTATGACATCTTCTGCGATCTTTCCAGAGATAGGCGCATAATGCGAAAATTCTACTTCGAAAGAACCTGTTCCAGAGGTCATGGAGCGTAGATCGATTGCATAGCGCAAAAGCTCTGCTTGTGGAACCTGCGCATCTATCTGAACAATACCACCGCCTATGGGGTTTTGGCCGGATATTTTTCCACGGCGCCCCGATAGATCGGACATTACATCGCCAAGGTATTTATCTTCTACAAAGACAGAGAGATTCATGATTGGTTCAAGCAAAACTGGGCTTGCTTGCTTCATGGCTTCACGGAAAGCCCCTCGAGCTGCAAGCTTGAATGCCATTTCAGAGGAATCGACAGGATGCTCCTTTCCATCGATGATTGCTGTTTTAGTATCTACTACGGGATATCCAGCTAGCACGCCGGCTTCCATCGCTTGATGGATGCCCTTTTCTATGCCTGGCATGAAGCCTTTGGATACTGCACCACCAAAAATCCTATTTTCGAATTCATAGTCCTTTCCTCGTTCCAACGGTTCGATTTCAAATACAACTCGAGCGTATTGACCATGCCCTCCTGTTTGTTTCTTATGAGTGTATTCTGCAGTTGCCTTCTTGGTTATTGTTTCTCTATAAGCTACGCGAGGAATTCTGGTTTCTGCCGCGATCTTTGATTGGGATTTTATTTTATCAAGGATCATGTTGATTTGCTGTTCGCCCATACCAGCTATTACTGTCTCTTTTGTCTCAGGATTGTAGCTCACACGGAAAGTGAGATCTTCTTCTGCAGCCCTATTTAGCAACTCGTTGAGTTTATCTTCTTCTTTTTTGTTAACTGCTGAAATCGCCAACATATGGACAGGAGAGGGTAGCTGCAGCGGTGCATAGGAGATTGGTTTATCGAATTGACTGATCGTATCATTTGTCTTTAACGAGGAAATCTTAGCAAGAACACCGATATCGCCCGCTGGGAGAGAAGATATTTCCTCGAGTTTTTTCCCTTGCATAGTAAAGAGCTTTCCAATGCGCTCTTTGTGCAGATCGCGGCTCACTACCATGTCCATATCGGAAAGAATAGTTCCCGTTATAGCTTTGATATAAGAGAGTCGACCAGAAAATTGATCAATCTGGGTTTTAAATACAAAAGCCGATGCAGGCTTCGAAGGATCGATAGACATTTCTAGATCGTTGCCATCTTGATCCTTAGCCTTTTCTGGTGCACGAGCAAATGGGGATGGTGCGCTCTGCATAATAAAATCAATGAGAGCCGCGGTTCCGCTGTTTGCAAACCCAGATCCGGCAAAGGCTGGAATAATCTTGCCTTCGGCAAGGGCTTCCTTAAGACCAAGCAGAGTTTCTTCTTGAGTAAGTTCGCCTTCGATAAGGTACTTTTCCATGAGTTCATCGTTTCCTTCTGCTGCCGCTTCAGAAAGAAGTGCACGGGCGGATTCCACCGCTTCCGAATACTCTGCCGGAACTTCGCTGGCAACTTCCTTTTGATCATGAGAGCTAGGCCTCATATATGCCTTGTTATTGAGTACATCGATTATTCCCCTAAAAGAGGTCCCTTCTCCCATAGGAATTGTCACGGGAACAGGAGAGACCCGGAATTTCTCTTTGATGTCGGCAAGGGTATTCGAGAAGTTGGCTCTATCTTCATCGAGTCTGGTTACAAATATCATTCTTGGTCTTTTTTGGCGCTCTAATATTCTCCAGAGTTTTACTGTCTCAATTTGCACACCAGATTTGCCATCTATCACGAGCAGAGCCGTCTCTGTAGAACGAATGGCTAAAATTGCTTCTCCAACAAAATCGCCAGCGCCAGGTGCATCTATGAAGTTGATCTTGCAGTCATCGGTATTGACGTGCGTAAGACTCGAGCGAACTGATATCTTGCGCGCAATCTCGTCTTCGCTATAATCGCTGACGGTTTTGCCCGAATCTACCGTTTCCGGTCTAGATATCATTCCGCCCTGAAAAAGAATGTGCTCAAGCAGAGTCGTTTTTCCTGTGCTACCATGTCCAATGATAGCGATGTTACGAATCTGTTCAGTGGTATAGGACATACTAACTCCTCACAGGGTGGGATGGTTTATAATTTCCTCTTTTATTTAAGGAAGACGAGCTATTATAATTCAAAAGCCGCAGGTGTCAACAGCAGCTTGGCAAATATATGATATATGTAGGATTCACCTTTGTCCGGTGCTTGCAGGCATGAGTGCAATACAGTCGAATATAGTTCGTCCTCCCTGATAAGCAGTAGCACTTCGCCGGATTATGCGCCAAAGCCCATTCTGATATTTCCCATCAGTTTCAATCCTTTCGGTCAAGCCAGGAGTTGTCTCGATAAAATTCATGAGTTCGAGGTTTTGCGTTAGAGCGAATGGCTTAATGCCTACTCCTGCAATTATCGAGACCGGTTCGATTATAAGATTGGACAGCTCTGGTACAGGTTGAGTTGCCATAGCGGCTTTTGCTTGGAGACGAATCATTCTTGCTCTAGCGTCGGGTCCAGCAGTCTCCTTGCTTACTGATATTAAATCCAGTAGATAATTGCGAACATCATTCAATTCTTTTATTGTGGACAATTTATCTATTTCTGGTGAGGATTTGAGTACCTTGGCCAAAGTTGATATTTCTCGAAGATAGTGGTTTCGCTGATTAGAAGGAACCAGGTACATCACAATTATAGAGACAGGTACTCCATCGGGAGCTCCATAATCGATACCTGTTGGGCTCCATCCCACTACGCACATCAAGTCTTCTTCGAATTCCACACGCGCATGAGGGCAAGCCCACCTTTTGCCAAGAGCGGTGTTCATCGATTTTTCCCTTGCCATCACATTGCCCACAATATCGGTTCCAGTGGGAATTTGCGGAAAGGCTTCGATTATATGAGCGAGAAACTGGAGCGCATGATCCTTATCATTTTCTGGAAGCTCAAAAAGCCTGCCTTCCTGGAGGGCGTCAAGTATAGAGTCCATGGTTATGCTCCTTCAAAATGTTTAAAAAACCAGCATTTCACTTTATGTGTGATAATCGAATAGATCAGAAGAAATGCCACTATCCAAATCCAATAGATGCCAGGGAGAGGGACAAGGCCGAGAATGCTTGCGATGGGAGAGTAGGGCAACCAGATTCCAATTCCCATAACCACCAGTGTTGCAAGAATCATAGGAGCCGAAGCCCTGCTTTGAAAGAAAGGGATGCGCTTAGTCCGAATTATGTGGACAATGAGAGTCTGTGTCAGTAGTGACTCGACAAACCAGCCTGTTTGAAAAAGGCTAGCCGCGGCATTCCGTTCTGCCAGTGAAAGGGCAGGGTTCAGGTAATTTTTTGCATTGAAGAAAAACCACATAAGCGCAAAAGTCGCATAATCGAAGATTGAGCTAATTGGTCCAATACACATCATAAATCGCTTTATATTGTCGATATCCCATCTGACTGGTTTTGCGACCAATTCTGGATCCACATTATCCATAGGAATGCCAGTCTGGGAAATGTCATACAGTAGATTATTGGCAAGTATTTGAAGAGGCTTCATGGGGAGGAAGGGCAGAAGGAAGCTCGCCCCCAGCATGCTGAACATATTGCCAAAATTCGAGCTAGATCCCATTCTTATGTATTTGATTATGTTAGAGAAGATACGCCTGCCTTCCATAATCCCTTCTTCTAGCACTAGAAGGCTCTTTTCCAGCAATACGATATCTGCTGCTTCCTTGGCAACATCTACCGCCGAATCGACCGATATTCCCACATCGGCTGCTTTGAGAGCAGTAGCATCGTTTATTCCGTCTCCCAAATATCCAACTATGTTTCCCTGTCGTCGCAATTCTTTGACTATCTCTTCTTTTTGGTTTGGAGTTAGTTTAACAAAAACCTCGCACTTCCTTACTTTATCAGAGAATTCATCTTTATCGAGAGCTGCCAGCTCAGGGCCGGTAATCGATGAAGTGAAGGGGATCCCGACATCCTTGCATACTTTCTTAGTAACAAGACCGTTGTCGCCTGTTAGAACCTTTACTTCGACACCAGTCTTGGAAAGGAGTTCGATGGCTTTGGTTGCTGATTCTTTTGGAGGATCGATAAAGGCAATATAACCCAACAATATAAGCTGGCTTTCATCCTCGACAGTAAATGTAGTCTTTTGACGTGGAAACTCGCGGTAGGCTATGCCCAGAACCCTAAACCCTTCAGTATTCAATTTCTCTACATCCTCGAATAGGTCTGCCCGGATCATATCTATCAGAGGATATATTTCCTCATCGATCTGGTAATAAGAACAACAACTGTATATCTCTTCGACTGCCCCCTTGCAGATTAGGACGTTATCCCCTTCGTATTCTACGATTACCGACATTCGGCGGCGCTGAAAATCGAATGGAAGTTCATCCACAAGTTGACATTCGTCGACATTAAGATCGACATGTTCAAGTACAGCTCTATCTAGGAGGTTTTTCAGGCCTGTCTGAAAGTAGCTATTGAGATAGGCGTAGTTAAGGACCTCATCGCTCTTGTTTCCAATGATATCCACATGATGTTCGAGTACTACACGATCCTGTGTCAGAGTACCTGTCTTGTCAGTACATAGGATATTGATGGCGCCAAGATTCTGGATAGATGGCAGTTTCTTTACTATGACTTTCTTCTTTGCCATCGCCAGAGCTCCCTTGGCAAGGTTCACTGTAACGATCATGGGGAGCATTTCAGGAGTAAGCCCCACTGCTACAGATAAAGCAAAGAGCAGCGCTTCTAGCCAATTTCCTTTGGTTACTCCAACGATCAAGAATACGACGCTGACCATAATGAGCATGAGGCGAATCATGAGCCACGTGAAGGAACGTATGCCTTTATCGAAACTGCTTTCCTCGCGACGCTCTATGAGCTTTTTCGAAATAGTACCGAAAAGCGTATTGGTGCCTGTGGAAACGACTATGGCTCGGGCTGATCCGCTAGTAACGCTAGTGCCCATAAAGCAGGCATTAGGTAATTCGATCGCCGATCTTATAGTACCTGTTGGCAGAGCAGCGGATTTTTCTACAGGCATCGATTCTCCTGTCAAAGCCGATTCGCTTACAAAGAAGTCTTTTGCCCAAATGATTCTCACATCAGCTGGTACTATTGCTCCAGTTTGGAGCAGCACAATATCCCCAGGCACGACTTCAGACATTCTGATTTCAGTTTCGATGCCATTTCTGAGTACATAAGTGCGGGACTGGACACGCTTGCCTAGAGACTCGACTTCTCTATTGGAACGATTGTCCAGTATGTAAGAGAGCCCTACACTCAATAGGATCATTGCACCCACAACGGCTGCGGATTGCATTTCTCCAATTAAAGAAGAGATCGCCGCAATGACGAGAAGTTGGATGACAAGAGGGTTCTTGAAACGGTCTAGCATGTCCTCCCAGAAATTGAGTTTTTTCAGTTGTGCAATTTCATTTTTGCCAAACTCCGAAAGCCTTTTGTCGGCTTCCTTTTCGGAAAGGCCCTGAGGACCCGATTCGAGCGTCTCAAATACGCTCTGAAGCGGAGTCAAGCAGATAGAAATCAGCTTGTTCTCATTTGCGCTAGAGATACTTCCATTCTTTGTTTCAGTCTTTTTCCTTATGGAGGGTAATATAAGTGGAAATTTAGTCATAGTTCACCTCACATTTCTGTCAATCTCTCCTGACAGAAGGAGGTGAATGGCATAGGACAAAATGTAGCTCTATGCTTTTTCTATACCAGCTGCCAGGTGAGATGGTCGCGGGAATGGATCTTCGGGCTCGGTAAAGATGCAGTGACTATGACTGCTGTCCGAGTCGTTCATGACACATCCTCCTTTTTGCTGGGATATAATAGATTTAGAATTCGATTTACTATGCATCATTATATGGCTATAGTCAAGCCCTATATGAGAATTTGCAGCCCTTGATCTTTGGTGGGCTCTTAATATAGCGTCCATTTGGAGAATATGGATATCTTGACAGCTAGCCTGTTTTTCAATTAGTTTACAACGCTGAAACCGGGACGTAGCCTAGGGGCTAAGGCGTCTGCTTTGGGAGCAGAAGATCGGAGGTTCAAATCCTCTCGTCCCGAATACTGCTTTTGGATGCGGCAAAAAAGCAGCCTCTTTAAGGCCTGTGCATTTTTTGCTTTTATTGCGCACTCAATGGGATCATAGCTCAACTGGATAGAGCAACTGCCTTCTAAGCAGTAGGTCGCGCGTTCGAGTCGCGCTGGTCCCATAAAATTTATTTAGCTTATATCAATTATAATCTATAAGTTAGGTAAGCGACCGATGGGAGTCGAACCCACGTCTCCAGCTTGGAAGGCTGGGGTAATAGCCGTTATACGACGGTCGCAATCAATTTGTGCCTCTTTCCGCAAGCAAAGGCAAAGCTTTCTAAGTGTCCTATTGTTTTTGCCTGCTTGTAGCTTCTCGACTTGGGCGATTTAAGCGCACGATGCCTTGCTTGTCAAGTAGGCCTAAGGTACCCATCCGCCAGAGTGGCTTAGAAGCGCCCTTAAAAATGAATCATACCTAAATTGGCTCTTGCTCCAAACTGTCTTTCAGTATAAAATTGTGTCTAATTTGTAAGCATATTGCCGCAATATTTTATATTTTTTCGATATTGGGAAGAGGACGACTTATTTTTGCTGTTTTTCTGAGCTTATTTTTGTTCGATAATCATGCACTAATGAGATGCGATCTTGTTTCCCAAGCATCGACTCAATGCAGAGGGAATTAAGATGGAGATCCAATTACAAGAGCTTCTTGAGAGAATTCATAGCGAAGGCATCGAAAATGCAAAGCAGCAAGCCGAAGAGATTATCCAAAAAGCTCATTCGGAAGCGGCAGAAATTGTTGCCCGCGCCAGAAGAGATGCAGAGGAGATGCAGTCTGAGGCCCTAAAGCGCATAGATGCAATGGAAGCGGCTTCGCGCGAAAGCCTTCTTCAGGCTTCTAGGGATACAATGATCGCCTTGCGTCAAAGTGTTCAACGCTTTCTCGATTCAGCCATCAGGGCTGATGTCAAGAAAGCTTTCGATGAGAAAATGGCCGCCCAAGTGATACCTGAAGTTCTAAAGATACTCTCGTCCGGTCAATCTGGCGACTTCGAAGTGCTTCTTCCACCGGAGCAATTCGAAAAAATAGACAGTTCTCTTTCTGCAAGGCTTGCCAAAGAACTCTCGAGGGGTGTCAGCTTTAAGCCTTACGATGCCATCGATGCGGGATTCCGAGTTGCTCTGTCTGGTTCCTCGGTTCAATATGACTTTTCTGCAGAGAGCATTGCACAGATGCTCTCGGTTCGTGTAAATAAGCTCCTCTCCCAATATCTAAAAGAAGCTGCGGGGAGCCTCGATTGAAATGAAGCATTATTGGTACTTTGCTTCGACACTTACATCTTTTCCATTTGGCTCACCCCCTCCCGTTTCTGTGCAGGCTTTTGACGAACTCTGCTCTAGGATGATTGATAAGAGCGATTTGGAAATTTTTCCTTGCATAGAAGAGGCAAGAAATGGCAGATTTTCAGAATCCATGAAGAAATCTGCATTCTTGATGTCATATTTTGAATTTGAAAGAGGGCTTCGGAATGCGCTTGTAGTTTTCCGGACAAGAGCTTCAAAGCAAGATGCTAGCCAATGGATGAGGCCTGGCGATATAAACCCAGATTCGCTAAAAGCCGCGCAGGCCGCACAGGCCGCTTCGGACCCTCTCCAAGCCGAGTTTGCCATAGAGCGCGAACGATGGAATGCTGTGGAGAGACTCTCCGCTCTTTCAGCATTTGAGCTTGACTATATTCTTGCATATAAAATGAAATTGCTTATTGCATCTCGATATGCCTCTTTCGATAGAAATCGCGGGATGCAAGGATTCAATATACTATACCAAGATATTGTAAATGCTGCAGCTGCAGTAGATGCAGCGAGTGCTTTTGATACCGGAGTAGCAACATGACAGAAGGATTTGTCACCGCAGTAAATGGCAACATGGTTTCTATACAAACAGAAGGTATTGTAACCATGAATGAAGTCGCTTATATCCTGGTAGGAGAAAGAAGGCTAAAAAGCGAGGTAATTCGTATCCGCGGTACCTCCGTTCAGGCCCAGGTCTATGAGATTACCAAAGGCATAAGAGTTGGAAATAGGGTAGAGTTTAGCAATGAGCTATTGTCTGTCGAGCTTGGCCCTGGCCTTCTTGGGCAGATATATGATGGACTTCAAAACCCTCTGCCAGAGATTGCCAATAAGGTAGGGTATTTTCTGGAGCCAGGTCTTTATCTCAGGGCACTCCCTCGAGATATAAAGTGGCATTTTACCCCACTCTTAAGAAAGGGCGATGTCTTAAAGCGTGGAATGGGTATAGGCTGGGTTCCGGAGCGATATTTCCGGCATATCATAATGATGCCTTTTGATTTATATGGAGAATGGAAAGTTATAGAGATTGCACCAGAAGGTGATTACACGATCGATGAGGCGATAGCGGAAGTTGCCGATTCGAAAGGAAACAAGAGACATATCCGAATGTGTTTTTCCTGGCCTGTGAAGAGGGCTGTGGATTGCTATTCCGAACGTCTTAAGCCTTCAGAGCCGCTTGTTACGAAAACTCGAATCATAGATACATTTTTCCCAGTGGCAAAGGGTGGAACTTACTGTATCCCTGGGCCTTTCGGAGCAGGAAAGACAGTCCTGCAGCAGGTAACAAGTCGCCATGCCGAAGTCGACATTGTGCTAATAGCAGCATGTGGCGAGCGAGCAGGCGAGGTAGTAGAAACTCTCAAAGAGTTCCCCCAGATCATCGATCCAAAGACTGGGCGCTCTTTGATGGAACGGACTGTTATTATATGCAACACTTCGTCTATGCCTGTCGCTGCACGTGAAGCGTCGGTATATACGGCTGTGACTATTGCAGAATACTACCGGCAAATGGGCCTCGATGTGCTTCTCCTTGCTGATTCTACAAGCCGTTGGGCGCAGGCGATGCGTGAGATGTCCGGACGCCTTGAAGAGATCCCTGGAGAAGAGGCTTTTCCGGCATATCTCGAGTCTGTTATAGCTGCATTCTATGAGCGCGCTGGTATCGTAAGGCTTTATAATGGCAAGGAGGGGTCTCTCACTATTGGGGGAACGGTGTCGCCCGCTGGTGGCAACTTCGAAGAACCTGTAACGCAAGCTACGCTTAAAGTTGTTGGTGCCTTTCATGGACTCTCACGAGAGCGGTCGGACGCACGCAAATATCCTTCAATCCATCCTCTAGATTCCTGGTCCAAATATGACGGTATCATGCCCAAATCGACCGTTCGATACGCCCATTCATTTTTAGAGCGAGGAGCCGAAATAAGCGCAATGATGAAAGTTGTAGGTGAAGAAGGAACAAGCTTAGAGGATTATGTAATCTATCTAAAGAGCGAATTTTTAGATGCGGTTTACTTACAGCAGAATTCCTTCGATCCTGTCGATGCGGCGGTATCTCCAGCAAGACAAAGGCATGTGTTTAAACTGATACTTAAGATACTTGCAGCCGATATAAGATTCTCCGACAAAGAAGAGGCGCGAAATTTTTTCTATGAGCTTCGTCAAACAATGCTCGATTTGAATGGTACTCCGCAAGATAGCGATATGTTTAACGCTCTATACAATAGAGTAGACGCAGCTCTGGTCGATAGAGAACCAGAGTTTGATAACCGGGGGCTTAAATTGATGAGCACGCTGGAGTAAGGCATGAATAAGATATACTCGAGAATAGAATCAATCGTAGGTAACGTTATTGCGGTAGAAGCGCAGGATATTGCTTATGGTGAGCTGGCTCAGGTAAATACTAGATATGGTGCTTCTCTCGCAGAGACGATCCGTCTAGATGGCAAGATGGTGTATCTTCAAGTCTTTTCGGGTAGTCGTGGTATTTCAACAGGCGATGAGGTGCGCTTCTTGGGACACCCAATGCAAGTGAGCTTTTCCGACGACCTTATGGGCAGAATTTTCGATGGAGCGGGAGAGCCGCGCGATGGAGGCCCAGATCTAACGGAAAATCTTATAACTATAGCCGGACCAGCAGTAAACCCCTATCAGCGCATTATTCCGCGCGAGATGATAAGAACTGGTATTCCGATGATAGATGTGTTCAACACACTTGTCAAAAGCCAGAAACTTCCTATTTTTTCAGTCTCAGGAGAGCCATATAATCCTCTTCTTGCTCGGATTGCAATGCAGGCTGAAGTCGACCTTATCATCCTAGGAGGAATGGGACTCAAATATGACGACTATCTTTTCTTCAAAGATACTCTTGAGCAGGGAGGTTCTTTGTCGAAAACGATTATGTTCGTGCATACCGCGGCCGATCCCATAGTCGAGTGTCTCATGGTGCCGGATATCTCGCTGGCAATTGCCGAGCGCTTTGCTCTCAAAGGCAAGAATGTTCTCGTTTTGCTGAGCGATATGACCAACTTTGCCGATGCTTTGAAGGAAATCGCTATAACCCAAGAACAAGTACCTTCGAATCGCGGTTATCCTGGCGATTTATATTCACAGCTTGCTGCGCGATACGAAAAAGCCGTCGATTTTTCGGATGCTGGCTCTATTACTATTCTTGCGGTCACTACAATGCCAGGAGATGATGTGACACATCCTATTCCAGACAACACAGGCTATATAACCGAAGGCCAGTTTTATCTTCGTGATGGACACATCGAGCCTTTCGGATCTCTTTCTCGACTGAAACAATTGGTCAACGCCAAGACCAGGGAAGATCATCGCTCTATTATGGATGCGATGATAAAACTTTTTGCTGCATATAGGGACACCCTCGAGAAGAAATCGATGGGCTTCCAGATGAGTGCCTGGGATCGCAAACTCCTCAAATATGGAGAACTCTTTGAGCAGAGGATTATGGATTTGTCTGTGAATATTCCTCTAGAAAAGGCCCTTGATCTATGCTGGGAAACATTGGCTGAATGCTTTGAGCCACGAGAAACAGGCCTTCGTTCAGATCTTATCCAGAAATTTTGGATAGGAAAGAAATAATTCGAGTTAGCAAGAAGAGAAGGCAATAGAATCATGGGAAAGATCAAGCTGACCAAAAATGAGTTGAAAAAGAAGAGAGATGAGCTCAAGATGTATGAGCGCTATCTCCCAACTCTTCAACTCAAAAAACAGCAGCTTCAAGTCGAAGTGCGCAGCGTCCAGACTCGCATGGAGGAGCTTCAAGCACAGAAAACAACGCTCGAGCAAGAGGCATCATCATGGATGGCAGTGTTCACAGAACAAACTGCTGCACGTACCAAGGAAGGTGAGCCTATTCTGAAGGTTAGCTCCATTAGCTCTGATACTGGCAATATAGCCGGAGTCGCTATTCCAGTATTCCTTGGTGTAGAATTCGATCATAAGAGTTATGATTTATATGCGACTCCTCTCTGGGTTGATAATGCATTGATTCTTTTGGAGCGGCTTGTTCGCACAAAAATAGAACTCGATATAGTCTCAAAGCAGAAAGAGCTGCTTTCACAAGAGTTGCGAATTACAACTCAGCGTGTAAACCTATTCGAAAAAGTGAAGATTCCCGAGACTGTCGCCGACATAAGAAAGATTCGCATTTACTTGGGCGATCAAGAGACAGCTCAAGTAGTGAGGGGTAAGATCGCAAAAAGAAAGGTAGAGGGAGCCGAACGATGATAGTACCTATGAAAAAGTTTTACCTCATCGTGCTCCAGAGAGATAGAGAAAACCTTCCAGAGCGACTTAGAAAGCTCGGTGTAGCTCATGTTGAGGAACTTCGGGGTATAGGAGAAAAATACCAAGGTTTGGAGAGAGAAAAGGCAGAGGCTGAATCGGTCTATTTTCTTCTTCAGAATTATGTCGACAAAAAATCCAAACCAAGCAAGGAAGATACTTCTATATCTCTAAAATATGAAGAATACAAAGATGTCAGAGATATCATTCGCGAAATCTCCGCGGCTAAGCAAAGACTGGATTTGTTAGAAGATCGTTCTATAGACCTAAAAAGAGAAATAAATAGAGTGGAAAGCTGGGGAGAAGTCTCGATGGCAATGCTTGAGCAAATCATCGATGGCGTAGGTTTAACTCTTAGATTCTTCGAAGCTCCGCTGAAAGAGCTCGCTACGCTGCCAAAAGAGACCGAATATATAAGGATTTCTGCTCCAAAAGGCAGATGCAGGATAGGCCTTATTCTCCACGAAGGGGAAGAAACACCAGAATTGCCGCCATCTTTCTTAGAGTTTTTACCACCAGAGATTCCTCTTTCGCAGATGCGACAAGAGATCGCTTCTATCGATAGCCAAAAGCAACAGATTCTTAGAGAATTTAGGGAAAATTCAGCAAACTTATCTCTTATAAAGAAATATTTGCATAAGCTTAATTCTAGCATAATCTTGGAACGATTGCGATCTGGCATGCCACAGAAAGAAAGTCTTGCCTATATGAAGGGATATGTTCCTGCTCGCGACTGCGAAAAATTCAAGAAGGCTGCCGCAAAATATGGTTGGGCTATTGCCTTCGATGATCCGATCGAAGAAGACCAGCCTCCAACTCTTGTGGAAAACCCCCCAGCAGTTCGAATAATCCAGCCTGTATTCGAGTTTCTTGGAACCGTGCCGAATTATTGGGAGTATGACATATCGAGCTGGTTTTTGATCTTTTTCTCTATTTTCTTTGCAATGATATTCGGAGATGCCAGCTATGGAGCTATCATCGTTCTAGCCACAATTGCTTCGATCATTGCTGGAAAAAGAAAAGGAAAGCCGATTGGCGATGCACAGAAGTTATTTCTTCTCTTGGGTAGTACAACTGTTATTTGGGGTGCACTTACTGCCACATGGTTCGGTATAGCCTTTGATAGTCTTCCAAGACTGCTTCAGAATATCTCTATTCCTTCAATAAATGGTCAGTCTCCAGATTCCGAGAATAATATAAAGGTTATTTGTTTTTCAATTGGCCTTATTCAGCTTTCGATTGCTCACCTAAAGAATCTTAAGCGTGATTTCCCCGACCTCAAGTTTCTCTCTCAGGCTGGATCACTACTATTGCTTCTTGGCATGTTCAATGCTGCATTAAATTTGGTCATCGATGCAACTAGATTTCCAATAACGAATTGGGCGATTGTCTGTATCGCTGTAGGCTTTTTCCTTGTATTTATCTTTGGCAATTGGAATGGCAAGCTTGGTTCGAGTCTTTTAGAAAGCTTAAAGAATATAATTCCAACTTTTTTAGGCACAGTAAGTGTCTTTGCCGATATTGTCTCTTATATAAGACTTTGGGCCGTAGGACTTGCGGGGCTCGCACTTGCTCAGACGGTGAATGGAATGGCGGGAGGACTTTTGAGTGGACCCTCAAAATTTATCATAGATCTTATTCTCAAATTCATCATTGCAGCAGTGATCTTGGTTGCTGCCCATGCGCTCAATTTCTTGCTTACGGTTCTTTCGGTTATAGTGCATGGCATAAGACTCAATATGCTGGAGTTTTCCGGGCATCTCGGCATGGAGTGGTCCGGTTACAAATACGATCCGCTGAAAGAGGATGAGGATCTTTCGGCGTCATAGCAATCTACCCTATAGGAGAGTGGTGTATGAATATTGCATTGATAGGTGCTGCATGTGTGCTGGGCTTTGGTGCCATTGGTTCTGGCATCGGGGCAGGAATTGCTGGCATGGCCGCGATTGGTTCCTGGAAACGATCTTATTTAAATAATAAAGCACCATCATTTTTGCTCGTCGCCTTTGCTGGAGCTCCTTTGACTCAGACTATATATAGCTTCATCTTGATGACCAGAATCATCAACTCAACAAAAGAACCGTTGCTTTTGCTTGCAGCTGGCATTATGTCTGGACTCTCAGAAGGAATCTCCGCGATCGCACAAGGACAGGCTGCAGCTGCTGGCTGCGATGCATTTGGAGAGACTGGCAAGGGTTTTGCAAATTACATCATTGTTGTGGGCTTAGTTGAAACTGTAGCATTATTTACTTTGGCTTTCACTTTTAGCGTCATTTGATTAAGCACTTAGGAATAGGAGCTAAGTTTTCTTAATGAAAGAGACGCACATTATAAAAGTGGGGGACCTGTTTTTAGGAGGCGATTGGCCTGTCAGCATCCAGACCATGTGGAAAGATGCGCTTCCTAGATTTTCATCGTCAGGGGATACACAGCTGTTGGACATCCTTGAGAAACTTTCTTCCCTCAAAAAGCTTGGCTGTGACATTATCCGCTTTGCAGTGCCAGAAATATCCACTGCAGAATCGCTCGGGATGCTTGCAGGTCTTTCTCCATTGCCAATCGTGGCTGATATTCATTTCGATTGGCGAATAGCGCTTAGATGCATGGACTTTCCTATAGCGAAGATACGTATCAATCCAGGCAATATCGGTGCCGAATGGAAGGTTCGCGAGGTCGTAGCCAAGGCCAAAGACAAAGGAATTCCCATTCGTATAGGTATCAATGCCGGTTCATTACCTAGAGATCTTGCAATGGAACAAGATGTCGTAAGCGCGGCCATAAAAGCGGCGGAGCGCGAAATTGAGCTTCTCGAATCAATGAGTTTCAACGATATCGTAGTATCGCTAAAGATGAACCAGCCAGACGAAGTCGTGCGAGCCAATGAAGAGTTTTCCTTACGCTATCCTTACCCTTTGCATCTAGGCGTCACTGAGGCCGGTCCTCTTGTGGCAGGAATAGTCCGCAATACCGCAGCGCTCGTGCCACTTCTAAAAAAAGGTATTGGAGCTACCATCCGCGTTTCTCTCTCCGATACCATGGAGCAGGAAGTAATTGCTGGCAAAGAAATCCTTGCTTGCGTAGGGAAAGGCAAGCATGGAATTAGGATTGTATCCTGCCCTCGCTGTGGAAGAGCATCTTTCGATACTCATGCCTTCGTTTCTAGATGGATGAATCGCCTGTATTCGCTAAACGCAGATATATCGATTGCCGTTATGGGCTGCATAGTAAATGGCCCAGGTGAAGCGCGACAAGCGGCTCTAGGCATTACAGGAGCAGGCAATTCGGTGTTGATTTTCAAACACGGAGAAATTATAAGGCGAGTTGAAAAAGAGCAAGCTGATATCGCATTCGAAGAAGAACTCGAATCGTTATTGAAAGACGAAATCAATTCCAACTGAGCACCAATGCTGTTGTAGGCCAAAGCTGTGCTGTATATGCTATTTTCTTCGAGTCATTCGCTTTTTTCTGCCATTTTTTCTGAGGAAGAATTCGATTCTGCTTTGATTTGACAGATCATCGCATCGATTAGATTCTTGATAAATGGATCAGAGATAGAATAGATGCGACGCGTTTTCTTTACTTCGGAAGTAACGATTCCATAGTGTTTTAGAATTGCGAGGTGCTGAGATACTACTGGCTGTGGTTGATCGAGACAGCGCCAGATATCACCAACACAAGGTACTTCTTGATCGGCAATGAGGCAAAGAATCTTCAAACGAATAGGATGTCCGATTGCCTTGAACTTTTGTGCATAAGGCTCAAGTTTTTCTTCATAGCATGTTTTTGTGGTCTGGTTCATAATGTCTATATTATATAGCAATTATTATAAAAACTCAAGTTGATAAAGCTGATAATGCAAATTGCATCCAGAATAGGCTAGCTAGATTTCTGGGTTCTGCCGATTTTATTCAAAGTTTCATCGTACGCTGTGCTTTTGCAACTAGCCTGCTGCCAGTCTTAGAATCGATATGGTGGGTTTTTAGTATTTCATTTGTAATAATAGAGGGTTCTCTTAGGAATTGTTCTTCGGCGATACAGATACATGGGGGGAAATCAGGAATGCCTCTCCCAAGGACAATCATTTTGCAGCCTTTCAGCGGTGCATAAAAGCGGACTAGCGCTGCAAGCAACTGTTGATGTAAGGGGAAATCTTTTCCTCGAATGATGACTGCCTCAGGATTAAGCTCAGTAAGATGGTCTAATACTCGCAGAGGATCGCGATAAGCTATAGAGGCAATATCCTTATGATTTAATTGCCTAAGGACAACGTTGGCAATCGATTTTTCTTCGATAAGAACTAATACTAACATGGTATCGTAATTTTAGCACCCATAGATAAAACTCGCTAAAAAGGCTATACTCCTAACTATCTTCAATGACACAGCATACGATGAAAAAAGACAATCTGCAAGCGCTATTCGAAAAGATATCTAAAAATCCAGCATTGGGAAAAATCCAAAAGCTAGTAGAGCAGGACTCCTTTCCTATTCATATTCAGAATTCGGAGAATTCCTTGCTTGCTCTGTCTCTTGCTTCTTTAGTAAGGCGGACCAAAAGAAAATGCCTTGTCGTTCTTCCCTCAGATCATGAAACAGAAGAGTTTTCTCAGGATCTCGCACTTACAGGTGTTGATCTTCTAGATTTTCCCTTATGGTTTGGAGCCCCTTATAGGGCACTTCCTCCACGTTCTCGCATGTTTACAGAAAGGGCCTCTGCACTTGCAAGACTTGCAGAAGGCGATTTTGAAATTGCTACTGTTTCAGCGCGCACTCTTGCGATTCCAGTTCCACCACCTGAATACACTAGGAATCATATCCTGCCATTGAGAATTGGGGCAGATTTCGAACCCATCGCCATATCGAGCAAACTGGCGGAACTTGGATACTTGAGGGTGCCTTCTGTCAGCCTACCAGGCGAATATGCCGTGCGAGGTGAAGTGCTCGATATCTATATGCCTGGATATGAATACGCGGTCCGTATCCATTTTGACTATGATCGTATCGAAAGAATAGTCCGCTTCGATCCTGAGACCCAAACAGGGCGTGAGCAGATTACTCAAATCCATGTGAGACCTCTAAAAGAACTCTTATGGGGTAAGGCTGAGATTGCTCAGCTTCAGAATAATGCTTCAGATTTCGTGCGGACTGATCCTCGTATTAGGCAGATTATTGAGAATCTTGACAGTGGAAAAGAAATGCTAGGCGAAGAACTTTGGTTTCCGCTTGCATTTGACAGGATAAATAACCTAATGGATTATCTCGACAATAAGGCAATGCTTGTGCTAGTAGCCAGCGAACGCATCGATGCAATTTCCGAAACGCTAAGGAAAGAATATGCCTCAATGTATCGGATTGCACTTCGGGAAATGCTTGTGCCACCGCCGCATAAGATTCATATAAACCTAGATGGACTATCTGCTGTTACCTCGTCTGTGCTGTACTGCCATGCATTGAAAGGAATCGATGGCTCTGTAGAGCGAATATCTTTGGAAGCAGAGCCACAACACTCTTATTTTGGGAATATTAGGCTCTTCAAAGAAGAGTTGTCTGGTTTCAAAAAAGAAGACTATAAGACATGGATAATTGCTTCTACTGAGCCACAGGCAGAACGGATTAGTTCACTCATTCAGGATGATTCTATCATTATATCTACAGGACCTATTTCTGCTGGTTTTACTATACCATCGCTCAGATTGCGAGTACTCGCCGAGCATGAGCTTTTTGGCAGGCGGAAACATGTGCCTCGCTCTATTGCCAAGACGAAGAGCTCTGTAATCGAGAGCTTTATAGAACTTACGCCAGGCGATTATGTAGTTCATACAAACTATGGCATAGGCAAGTTCATAGGTATAGAGCGCCTAATAGTCCTTGGTCTCGAGCGAGATTACATTTGCATCGAGTATGCAGCCGATGAAAAAGTCTTCGTGCCTATCGAACAAGCTAACCTCGTGCAACGATATATCGGCAATGAAGGGGAGGCTCCGCATCTCGATTCGGTTGGATCAAAGGTTTGGGAAAACAGAAAAAAAAGAGTCAGCAAATCGGTGGAGGAGCTAGCAGAACGGCTTATCAGGATTTACGCTCGTAGAAAATCCGCGCATGGCTTTGCGTTTCCTTCCGATAACGAATGGCAGATCCAATTTGAAGCAACATTCCCATACGAAGAAACCGAAGATCAGCTAAAATGTATTGAAGAGGTAAAGCACGATATGGAGAGCCCAAAGCCTATGGATAGATTAGTATGCGGCGATGTGGGCTTTGGTAAGACAGAGATTGCAATGCGGGCATGTTTCAAGGCCATCACAGCAGGCAAACAGGTTGCATTCCTGGCTCCTACCACGATTTTAGCAGAACAGCATTTCGAGAACTTTCTCGAGCGAATTGGAGATTTCCCAATAAAAGTAGCATTGCTTTCACGATTGGTCGATAGAAAAACACAGAATTCTATTATCAAGGGATTGGCTGATGGAAGCATCGACATGGTAATTGGAACTCATAGGATTCTGCAAAATGATGTCCATTTCAAGGATCTAGGGCTGCTTGTCGTCGACGAGGAACAGCGCTTTGGGGTAAAAGATAAGGAGCGGCTAAAGGAGATGAAAGTCGGAATAGACTGTCTCACTTTGACAGCTACTCCAATTCCTCGTACCCTTCATATGTCGCTCCTCAAGATTAGAGACATGTCTGTTCTACAGACGCCTCCGCTGGAGAGGCAGCCAATTCAGACTTTTGTAGAGGAATTTTCTCCTGAACTCGTCGCTCGTGCAATAAGAAATGAAATAGCTAGAGGTGGTCAGATATTTTATCTCCACAATCGCATAGAGACGCTACCGGAGGTAGAGTACTTTATCCGACAACTCGTCCCTGAAGCTCTAGTAGAGAGTGCCCACGGAAAGCTCGATGGCAAAGATTTGGAATCGATAATGCATCGCTTTATTCATGGAGCATTCCATGTCCTTGTTTCTACTACTATCATAGAGAATGGCATCGATATACCAAATGTCAACACTATAATTATTGATAGATCGGATAGTTATGGTATTTCTCAGCTTTATCAACTGAAAGGCAGGGTAGGAAGATCCGATAGACAAGCCTATGCCTATCTTCTCTACCCAGATAAGAGGGCTCTCAGCGAAATTGCGATGAAACGACTTCAAATAATATCCGATTTTACTGAGCTTGGCTCTGGCTTCAAAATTGCCATGAAGGACCTAGAAGTGCGTGGAGCGGGGAATCTTCTAGGACGCGAGCAATCGGGAAATATCTATGCGGTTGGCTTCGATTTATATCTAAAATTGCTAGATGAGGCGGTATCTAGGCTTTCTGGCATTGCGGAAGAGGAAGAAGAGCCCTATCTTGAACTCGAGTATTCAGGTTTTATACCAGATAGCTATATCTCGGCTCCAATGATCAAAATGGAAATCTATAAGCGTATTGCCTCTATTAGGACACAAGAAGAGATAGATTCTCTCCATGAGGAACTTGAGGAACGCTTTGGTCCACTCCCAGACGAGGCGCTCTCTCTGCTTTCGCTTGCGGAAATGAGACTGCTATGCAGAAGACTCTCTATAGGGCGGCTGCAAGAGCGGGCAGGAATCGTTACCGTAGAGTTTTCAAAGGTCTCGAAGATTTCTGTTGAGAAGATTCTGAGACTCATACGTGAATCTGCAGGCACAATCCGTCTATCACCAGAAAAACCAAATGCTATTCAGATTCAGACAAGAGCAATTGGCCTAAAGGAGAAAAGTGCCTATCTCAGGGAGCGTCTTTCCCTCCTAGCCGGTTGAAGCAGCTTCTTGCCAAGATTCATGGGTAAGCCAAAGCAGAACACAGCTGGTTGTTCTGGCAAGATAAAGGCTTCCTTCCGCCAAGAAGCAACAGACATCGACCTTATTAGAGGCTGATTGGTTCCTAGATCATATGCAACGCAGAGATAGATATTCTCAGGCAGTGCTTCAATACAAGCCTTCAATGTCTTTGCATTACGATATGGAGTCTCGATAAAGATTCTTGCTGCTTCATCGTGCATGGCTGCTTTGCCTTCACGAGCCAGCTCTTTTTTAAGCTCTTCGCTTTGGATTGGCATGTAGCCAAGAAAACAGAATCGTTGGCCATTGAGACCAGAAGCAGCAAGGGCTAGGAGCAAGGAGCTATCGCCTCCAATTGGGACAACCCGCAACCGTTCCTCATGTGCTAGATACACAAGCGCTGCGCCTGGATCGGCTATACAAGGAAGCCCTGCCTCAGAAAGGATGGCGCAGTCATAACCGCTTTTCAGTGCATCAATTGGGGCTTTAAGATCCTGAGCTTCCGAGTGTTCGCTTAAAATAAAAAAATGGACCTTAGAGAATTGCTCAGGCGAAAGCAATCTTGATAGAAGACGCTCAGCTGTTTTCTGTGATTCCACTACAAAATATGGAACCTTTCTCATTAAAGTAAGAACATTTGGAGCTATCATATTCATGAGCTGGCAAGGCATCCAATTTTCAGGTGAATAAGGCCATAAAGGGGCTGGTATAAGATAAAGGGTACCGCTGCTTTTTTCAGTCTCTGACATGATATCTCTCATTTAGTCTTTAGCTATAATATACTTGATCGTTGAAGGTTATCGAGTGCTTGGGATATTAATGGTACGAAAAGCTCTGTATTCCAAAAGTTAGTACGAAGAAGACTTTCGCTATACATTCTAAGGGCAGACTGAAAAACGCGTTCTGTCAAAGGATAGGGAGAAGAGACAATTTTCTGTTCAGCATCATAGTCTCGGTATGCACGCTGTCCAGCTATAACTAACTTAAAGTTAGAAATCGAGTTTCGTTCGATGGAACATGCAGAAACCAAGTATGCGCCATCTCCATCCGGGAAAATCCCTCCACCAGTCCTCCTAATAAAAAGGTAATCGATAGATTGAAGCGGGATTCGAATTCTTGTAAGTATTCTTCTCGACTCCAGAGTCGGCAAGCCCTCTTCATTAGTCAGGTACCAGATATTTTTGATGCTTGTTCCTGATGGCCCTTTGAACTCCAGTTCCGTATCTAGGCATGCCAATAGAGGCCATAGAGCAAGGAATCTCTTTTGATACATAAGATGCCCGCCAATCGTTGCAATGTTGCGTACCGCGGAGTTTGCCGTTGCTCGCAGGACTTCTCTGGCAGGATTCTTTTCGAAGGGATATACGGATTCGAGCTCGCTTAGAGAACATGCTGCCCCGAAAGATATCATACGTTCAGTTTTATGGATGGTTTTTAGTTCAGGTACATTTCTGATACACGCGATAGAAGGCTCGAAAGATAGATAGCGTGGTTCTTGAATATATCCGAAGCTTGTTGCGCCAGCTACTATCTGTATATTCTTTTGTCTCTCCATGATGACTATGAGTTCTTGAACACTATGCGGGTAGTAGATTTCGCTAAGGTTCATGGCAATTTTCTCGCTATAGCCAATTGTTGTATTAATTTTAATAGTGTATTAGCAAAGGCTCTAGGATCAATACATTGGCAATGCAAGCTAGCCAGGATGTCTGATATTTCATACAACGAAGGAGTCAAGGATCTATGGACTAACTCCATTGCCACAAGCATCAGCGAATTGTTGCAGTAAGTGCAGGACAATAGACCTTCCTTTTCGAGCTCTGCAGATAGAAGGTCATATTCCTTGCTCTTAGCAAAATATTCGATTGTTTCTACATGCTGTTCCCGCAGAAGGAAGGCAGGCAGAATATAGCTGCATACAGGTTTGCCATCATATAGAATAAGGCAATTGCTGCAATCCCTATCAGGACTGATCTCAGAGAAACTTTTTATGCCACATTGATTAATAAGCACATCGAAAGCTCTCTCGACGCTAGTGATTGTGATTCTCTGCAAATTGCCATTCAAAGTAAATTCAATGTTCATCATCTTTCTCCAAAAGCTCTGTAGAGGATATAGCAGTAGGGGTAGGCCTAAGAGGCAATATAAGCCTTTCCGAGCTATTCAATTGCTGCATCACCTCGAGAAAGCATGATAGTACAAGAGTATATGCGAGATCTCCGATAGGGAGCGCATAATTCGCCGTTTCATCTTTCACAAGTTCTATATTGATTCTGCTATCGGAAATTATCCATTCATATATATCATTTATATCTTTATCCGGATAAAAGCTTCGTCTAATACATGAAAGGAGAGCCTCGATACTTGCAGAGCGAATTGCGCCTTTTGTCTTGAACGGGCAGAGGATTTTACCGGCATAAATCGATATATCTAGACGAATATTGCGGAAGATCGATCTGAGGCTATCATAATCGACCTCGAGGATTGCAGCTCCTTGCGCTAGATCGGTAATCATCGAAATGGAAGACGAGTCGATATGGCTCTGATCAGCGATAGAGAGAGAAATAGCTCGTATTCTAGCTTCTCTTGCCCCACGGGTTCTTTTATGAATTTGCTCGTATGCTGCGTATTTTCTATGAAAATCCGTATGTTCCAATAATGGTTTTACAATTTTTTCCGTAGAAGATTCATTTTTGGCAGGCATCTTGGTTATAGCTGAATACGAATCTCTTTTACCCAAGGTAATACACAATAATTCTAGAAACTCTAAATCCATTTTTCTTGCAGCACGAGCAATATGAGTCTCGAGCATGCTAAATATCGCTGACGAAGAAATACAGTCTATGGCTCCCATAGGAATCGTGTTGGTTCTTACCGCAAAGCCAATAATTGTTAAAGGAATGTTAGGTATAGCATCGGCAACAAGATGCACAGTCTTTTCTAATATAAGCTCATCTAATACAGAATAGGCTCCAATAGGAATCGCAAAGCGGCATTCAATATTCATAAGGTTATGTTTGTATTGTGACCACTTTGTTCTCATATGAAGAGATATACCATGCACACAAGGAAGGAATCGTTTTTCTCGTTGAATTGATATAAGGAGCTTTACAGGCCTTTTCAAAGCCCGAGCAGCTGCTGCGCTTCTGGCTCCAAGCAAAGAAGGGTACCAGAAATATATGCCAGAATTGTCATACATCTTAGATTGCAGGATTTCGATATTCTCAATCGAGGAACCAATTAGCTCTGCAATACATGAATGTAAAAGCTCAGGCCATAGTGTAGGGCATGCTAGTTTAAGTCTATCATCTTGCCATTCTGCTAAAGCACCTAAGCCGCTATGAAAGCTAAATTCACGGGGCTCCAAACGCAAATAGGAAGCCAGTTCAAAGCTATCTTCAGCCCCTGAGGATTCGGGGGATTCGGAAGATACCATTGCATTTTCTTTAGAATAATCAATTCGGGCTGAAATATCTGAAGATGAAAATACCTGCCAGTCTAGTCTGGATTCCTGTCCTTCGCAATCAACTATTGTCTTCAATGCAAGCTCTTCCGCAATTAGTGGATCCGGACCTACGATGAGACCAACTGCCTCTCCTATATAGGAGACTTTTTTTGAGGCTAACAATGGCAGGATTATGCCCTTGATTTTTATCTCATTTCTAAATGGCAACTGATCAGCGGTGATAAGAGTATAGCCCTCTGGCAAAGGAGGGACTTTGATGTTTTGAATCTCTCCAATATTCGAAAGCGCTCTTATATTAAAGGCATATAGCATGCCTGGCGCCGAGAGCTGTTCAAATGGAATACACTCATTTATTGTCATAATAAATGCCTTGTGGTGCAGTTTCGGCAGTATCAGCTTCCATGACTTCAAATGCCAAATCGAGAATTATTACAGATTCTGCTATATCAAGCTTTACTTTTGCACGGCGTTTTCTCTTATTGACCTTTATAATAAAGCCTTCGATGCCTTGTAAGGGTCCCTCGATTACTTTTATTTTCTGATTTTCGTCGAATCTTACAAGCGATGGAGGAATCAAGCTTCCAAAATTTATGAAATGGCGAATAATTTCGCTATCGCGATTATTAAGTGGTTGCGGAGCCTCGTTGTTTGGCAGGAATCGTATGAAGAATTGAGAATGTCTTAATCTGTATATGGTCTCTAGTGGCAGAGATTCTCCATTATACTCGAAAAATATATAGCCAGGAAAAACTGGTGAATTCTCGAGCTTGGTTTTTCCTCTTTTTCTTATATACATTTTTTTCATTATATTATGGAATTTTAGATTTGTTACCTGGTGCTGAATTCGCTCAAGCCATTCGTCTTCCTTGCGTGTTGTCACCTGGATAGCATAAAAACGCATGCCAATAGAATAGCATATCCTAAATATCGAGTCAGTATTATTTAGAGAAATGGAATATAATTTTACCTAACAGTAATTTGACAGGCTTTCTTTGGATGATTAGTATAAGAGCATGCCGAATGATTTAAAAGCCAATGAAGATATACAGGTTCGACAGAAGAGAATCAGAGAATTGGAGTCTCTGATTAGACATCATCAGGAACTCTACTATAATGGTGAGCCCGAGATCTCAGATGAGGAATTCGATGCCTTATGGGATGAACTGGCTTCGATAGATCCAGAGAATCCTCTTATTGCTTCTATTGGAGCGGACAGATCAGATCGATGGCCTAAATATAGGCATAGGATGACAATGGGAAGTCTCTCCAAGGCTACGGATCCAGAATCATTTCTAGCCTGGGCAGCCAAAGTCAAGTATCCACTTTACCTTGTACAATACAAGCTTGATGGCGCCAGCATAGAGCTTCAATATGATGAAGGTGCCTTTGCAAGGGGTGTCACTCGCGGAGATGGGGTTATAGGCGACGATATAACCCCTAATGCAATTCGTATGAATGGAGTGCCTAAGCAGCTTCAAGAGCCATTTACAGGATCAGTGCGCGGCGAAGTGCTGATGTCGAAAAGAGTGCATGCTATCAAGTATTCAGACAAGGCCAATTGTCGCAACGCTGCAAATGGTCTTATGAAGCGTAAAGATGGTCAGGGAGTCGAGGATCTCGACATCGTCTGTTATGATGCAGTGGGTAGATTACCTGCAGGCGAAGCCTTTTCCACCGAACGCGAAAAGATTGCTTGGCTGAAAAGAATGGGCTTCAATGTTGTTCCAACCGTAGAGTGCAAGAATCCTGAAGAGATCATTGTATATCGCGCTAAGATTATGGAACTAAGGCCTACTCTGGAGTATGACATAGATGGGCTAGTCATAAAGGGTGATCGAATCGATCCCGAGGATATGAACAAACTGCGTCCCGAATTGCAGATAGCCTTTAAATTTAGTCCAGAAGAGGCTGTTACAACGCTTATAGCAGTGGAATGGAGCGAATCTGGAACTAATGTGACCCCCATTGGTATAGTCGAACCTGTAAGGCTTGCAGGTACTACTGTTCAACGAGCCAATTTGGCTAACCCGGGCATGATTAGGTCTATGAACCTAAAAATTGGCTCGAAGGTTGTAATAACGAAACGTGGAGAGATCATTCCTAAGATTGAATCCCTGGTTGAAAATCCCAAAGATGCTCTTCCGATTTCTATTCCTTCGCATTGCTCACAATGTGGAGCAGAGCTCATAGATGAGGATACGCGTCTATATTGTCCAAATCCTGAATGCCCAGGAAAAGCCTATCATCGCCTTGAGAAATGGCTATCCGTAGTTGATATAAAAGATATTGGATCGACCTTGTTAAGGAGGCTTTTCGAAGCCAAGAGAGTGATGCGTATTCCTGATCTATATACGCTTACGATGGATGAGCTTATCTCCTTTGAGCGAATGGGAGAGAAGAGCGCTCAAAAAATATTGCGCAATATAAAAGGACGAAATGAAGTCAGTCTTTCTCAGTTTATTGCGGGCTTTGATATTGAAGGAATCGGTTTGCTTATGGCAGACAAGCTTGTCGAAGCTGGCTATGATACTCTCGATAAGATCCTAGCTGCTTCGCCAGCTGATTTTGAAAAAATTGAAGGTTTTGCAGAGATAACCGCAAAGGCTCTTTACGAAGGGCTGCACCTAGTCGAGAAAGATATGCGCGAGCTCGTCGATAGAGGATATGTGCGAATAAAGCCTCCGCTCCGCAGAATTCAAAGGGGTACAAATCCAATTGCCGGTAAGAGCTTTTGTTTCACGGGAGAGTTGAGGTCGATGAAGCGCTCGGATGCTGAAAAACTAGTTCGAGAAATGGGCGGCATTGCAAAATCTAGCGTAACTAAGGATCTCGACTATCTAGTCACGAATGATCCCAGCTCAGGATCCGAGAAAAACAGAAAGGCTCAAGAGCTATCGATCAATATCATCGATGAAAAAGAATTCCTTGAAATGATCGGCCTTAAATGATGGATCTTAGATGAAAGCACCTTCAATAAGAACTCAAGAACACCTAGATTTTCTCAAGCCAGCTCTCCATGAAGAGAAAGAAGGGGTAGTGCTCGAAGTCTATGTGGTCCCTCGTGCGCCTTGCGATAGTGTGGAAGAACTGCGCAATGGGCGCTTATTGCTGAGAGTAAAAGCAGCGCCAGAAAAGGGTAGGGCAAATGAGGCTGTATTAGAGTTGATTGCGAATTATTTGGATATGGCGCCCTCAAATCTTCGTATATTGCGAGGCAATAGCTCCAGACGCAAGTCTATCTTATTGCAAAACTTTAGATATAACCGCTAAAATGGAGCACCTCATGGAATATTATGTAGATCAATGGAAATCGATAATTGCGAACTGCTTAAATGAGCTCGCTTTCCAAAAAGAACTCAAGGATGCCTATTTATCCTCTCAAGATATCATTGCCGAGAAGCCACCTAGGCCAGAGTTTGGAGATATAGGCTTCCCAATGTTCTCATATGCAAAGCAATTTCGAATGCCACCGGCCAGAATAGCTGCAGAGGTAGCGAATGTCTGCAATATAAAAACCGATACTGAGAAGCCTATATGGCCTGGTACCGTAAAAACGGCAGGTCCATATATAAATATATACCTAGACAAAAAATATGTAGCAAATTATGTCCTTGAAAACGCGGAGAAAGAATTTTGGGAGTCTAGTCCACTCTTTAATGGTCGAAGGATAATGATTGAGTTTTCTTGCCCAAATACCAACAAACCCCTTCATCTTGGGCATCTTCGTAACAATGTGCTTGGAGAGTCTCTTTCTAGAATCATGAAAGAAGCAGGGGCAGAAGTCAAAAAGGTCAATCTGATAAACGACAGGGGAATTCATATATGCAAGTCGATGCTTGCATATCTTGCTTATGGAGAAGGACGAACACCAGAAGATGAGGGATTGAAGAGCGATCACTTTGTAGGCAAATACTATGTCTTATTCAATAGACTAAAAGATGAAGATCCATCCGCAGAAGAAAAAGCTCAAGAACTTTTGCAGAAATGGGAAGCCGGAGACGCAGATGTAATTGCCCTATGGGAAAAGATGAATAATTGGGCTGTTGAAGGCATAATGGCTACCTATAGACGCCAAAAGGTTAGTTTCGATGAATTCGATTTTGAACATGAGACCTATAAGTTAGGCAAAGAGGAAGTGTTGGAAGGCCTTGCTCGTGGGATATTCTATCGCGCAGAGGATGGCTCAATTCAGGTGGATCTAGAAGATATCGGTCTAGGGAAAAAAGTGCTCCTCAGAAAAGATGGTACAAGTATCTACATTACGCAGGATATCGGGACAGCAATTATGCGCTACAACAGATGGCCTTTCCATGAGCTCGTGTATGTTGTGGCTTCTGAACAGCAGTACCATTTCAAAGTGCTTTTTGAAGTTCTAAGGAGGCTTGGCTATAATTGGGCAGAAAATCTCTACCATCTTTCATATGGACTGGTTAATCTGCCTTCTGGCAGGATGAAAACCAGGGAAGGAACAGTAGTAGATGCCGATGATCTTATCGACGAGCTTACAAGATTAGCAGCAAATGAAATAGCAGATAAGGGAAGAGAGGAAGCAGTAGGCGATATCAAAGATGTTGCAGAGCAGGTAGCTCTTGGAGCCTTACATTATTTTCTTCTACAAGTTTCGCCGGCTAAAGACATGCTTTATAATCCCGAGCAATCTATCTCTTTCACTGGAGATACAGGGCCATACATTCAATATATGGGAGCTCGAGCTAGTTCTATTCTTCGAAAATATAAAAATGGTGAGGGTAATGCAAACCAAGGGAAAATCAATGTTTCTCTTATAGTATCGGATTCCGATTGGTCTCTTATGAGGCTATTGATAGAATTTCCTCATACTATTGAACAATCGGCAAAAAACAAAGATCCTTCCATTCTCGCTGCATATACCCATCAGCTTGCGAGCGAGTTTTCTGTCTGGTATAGAGACAATCCAGTGCTCAACAACGACAATCCAGATATCTCGGCTAGCCGCTTAGCGTTCGTGATCGCAATAAGAGAAACGCTTAGAAGAGCAAGTAATTTGCTATGCATACCGTTTCTCGATGCCATGTAAGAAAGCCTGTTTTAAGAAGTCGCTTTTTTAGAGTTCTGAGAGCTGTTGACAAAGTGGGGTTATAAAGTGTATAAATTTCAGCCCGATATGAGTATTTGAGCATTGATGAGGATAAGCTATATGTATGCAATCGTAGAAATCAACGGAAAACAATATCATGCAGAGCAGGGGAAGGATCTAGTAGTGGATCGCTTTGATGCAATGCCAGGTCAGTCGATCGTTTTCGAAAAGGTATTATTGCTTAGTGGAGATGAGACCAAAGTTGGTAGTCCGTATGTCAATGATGCTGCCGTCAAGGCTATAGTAAAAGAAGAGATCAAAGGTGATAAGATAATTGTATTTAAGTATAAGCCAAAAAAGGGGTATCACAAAACCCGCGGGCATCGTCAGCCTTATACCGTGCTCACGGTGAATGAAATTGTTGGCGCCTGAGGCGTCCATTTTAACCGGAGGAATATAGCAATGCCGCATAAAGGTGTTAATGGCCGAGATTCAAATCCACAGTATCTTGGTGTAAAGGCCTATTCAAGCGAGAACGTAAACGCGGGCTCGATTATTGTACGCCAGAGGGGTTCTAGAATAAATCCAGGCAAGAATGTTGGTAAGGGTAAGGATGATACCCTATTTGCGCTTATCGATGGTACGGTGCGCTTCCGTGAATATAAAGGCAAGAAATTTGTAGATGTGGAGCCAGCCATTCAAGCATGAGCATAAAAACCAGAGCATAATTCTAACCGCTCCTGTAGCACAGAGAGCGGTTTTTTATTATGCTTATGAGTTATGGGAGTATTTTTGTGATCAAATTCGCTGATGAAGCGATAATAAGCGTCGCAAGCGGTAAGGGGGGCGATGGTTGTGTTGCATTTAGGCGAGAAAGGTTCATTCCTTTTGGCGGTCCTGCAGGCGGTGATGGAGGGCGAGGGGGAGATGTAATTTTTGTTGTCAAGCGGAACCTTCGGACGCTCGCATATCTTCGATATCGTAAGGTTTTCAAAGCTGAAAACGGTCAGCCGGGCATGGGAAAGAACATGCATGGGAGAGATGGAAAGGATGTCATAATCGAAGTCCCGCCAGGGACGATTCTTCGAGATGCCGAGACCAATGAGATTATAAGGGATTTTGGCCGTCGGGCTGGTGGCAAAAGAGCTGGAACGCTAGAGTATGTAGAACCATGGGTTTTCTTAAAAGGCGGCAAGGGGGGTTGGGGAAATACTCATTTTAAGAGCTCAGTAAATCAAACACCTCGTTACGCTCAACCTGGTCAGCCAGGACAGGAGAGAAAGCTCAAAGTCGAACTCAGTCTAATTGCGGATATCGGTTTCGTTGGGTTTCCAAATGCCGGTAAATCAAGTCTGTTAGAGTATTTTACAAATGCACGTCCTAAGATTGCGCCATATCCTTTCACAACTAAGATACCTAATCTGGGCGTTCTTACGGTGAATGAAAGGGATATTATTTTAGCTGATATTCCGGGCATAATAGAGGGAGCACATGAAGGAGCTGGATTGGGGCTTCGTTTCCTAAAACATATCGCAAGGACAGCTTGCCTTGCTTTTCTAGTGGATCTTTCCGACGAGCATTGGCGAACAGCCTTCCCAATTCTGTTGCATGAATTGGGGTTATTTTCTCCAACCCTAGTGCAGAAGCCGCGTATCTTGCTGGGAACAAAGATGGATCTACCGGAATCCCAAACGAATTTTATGGAGTTCAAAGCATCTTTTCCAGAAGAAAGTGTCTATGGTATATCTGTTTTTACTGGGCAAGGTCTGGATGAGGTCAAACAGCAATTCTTTGAAAAGGTTCTAGCCTATGAAGTAGCCGAGGCCTATGAAGCTCAAAAAGAAAATGCCCCAGATCGCCTATTCGATGAAATAGATTTTTCGGATGAGGGCTTTATTTGATGAGAATTGCGATAATTGGAGGTTCCTTCAATCCGCCCCATATAGGACACATGATTTTGATTGAAGAGATTCTTGCCACTGAATGTTATCAGAGAGTATTGCTTATTCCAGCTAAAGCTGCGCCACATAAAGTTCCGCAGATGGACCCAGGTCCGGAAATGCGACTTGCTCTTTTGGAAGCAAGCATTGAAGGATGGCACAATGTGGCGATTGAAGATTGCGAATTGAGGCGAGCTGGTCTATCCTATACTTCAGATACCTTGGAAGAACTATGGAATAGAAGACTGTTCGATGAAAGGCCAGGGCTTGTGATAGGAGATGATCTAGCTACTGATTTTTTAGCAACATGGAAACGGGCCGAGAAGATTCTGGAATTAGCGGATATTATCGTTGCTCATCGTCTCTATGTTGACAAAATCCCATTGCCTTATCCTCACAACTATATCGAAAATCTCATTATTCCAATCTCTTCCACGCTTGTTAGAGAGAGGATTCATGCTGGTGGTGCATGGCGTTCGCTAGTTATGCCTTCTGTTCGCACAATCATAGAGAACTATGGACTATATCGAAATACCTGAGATTGCCAAAGTAATAGAAAAAGAGATTGCATGTACTTTGACTCCCAAAAGATATGCTCACTCTCGATCAACCGCAGAGACCGCGGTAAAACTCGCCGAGCGTTTTGGCGAAGACCGATGGGCCGCTCATCTAGCAGGATTATCGCATGATATGTGTAGGGGGTTGAGTTTTGAGGAGCAAGATAATCTGGTGAATCGACATAAAGCTTGTATAGCTTTTCTTAGTAAACGCGCATCCCTAGCGGCAATCCTATCGGATAAGGAATTTAAAGAAAAAATGATTCATGGCCCAGCTGCAGCTTGTTTGCTCTGTCATAGGTTTCAGGTTAGGCAAGAACCGATATTGGAAGCTGTGGCATTGCATAGCATTGCAGATGATGCAATGTCCCCTCTTGCTAAGATTGTATACATTGCCGATAAACTCGAACCGCTTCGCAATCGGGCAGCCGATGCCGATGAAAAAATGCAGACTCTAGACCTTGATTCGCTTTTTGCATATACGCTTACTTCAGTTGTAAAATGGTTCTCCGAATCTGGGAGACCGCTTTGCCCATACACTGCTGAGATATATAGCAGGATGCCAAAATTATGAGCGACTCGAAATCAAAAATTTTAAAACGAAGCTCTCTACCACTTTTAGTGATTCTAATCGTTGTAGCAATAGGGCTTTTCTTTGTTGTCAAGCTCACAGAGAAGGGAACTGTCGAGAGCATTATCAAGAAAGACCAGCCTATGGCTATACTCTTCATTTTTGAGAGTGATAAAAAACCTGTTTCTAATCAACTTTTAATCTGGTATCCGTCGAGGCGCAAGGCTGCCATTATGGATATTCCAAGCACTATGGGCATCATACTAAAAAGTGCAAATAAAATGAGCAGCATCGACACTGTCTATGATTCTCGAAATCCCAGTAAATTCGTCAAAGAAATAAGCGATTATCTTAAGTACCCAATTGATGGCTGGTTTGTCTACGATGAAGTGAGCCTTTGCCAGACAATAGATCTGCTGGAAGGAATTCAGATGTTTATCCCCGAGACGGTGATAGAGAGTGACTCACTAAAAGGAGTGTCTCTTCCTGGAGGTGCAGTAGTGCTAGATGGGGATAAGACAAACCAATACCTTCTTTATGCCTTAGCCACAGACTCCTATTCCGAGGAGATCAGCCGCAAACAAAGGTTGCTTATAAACATGCTGGGAAAACTTGCTGATGAGTCGACAGCCTTCAATAAGAATAATAATATTCGTTTGATCGCATCAAAACCAAAAAGCAATTTCAGTCTTGCAACTCGCGTGAGTATTTTTAAGCACTTAGCTCAGATTGATTATGATATGATAATCACACAATTCATTTCTGGATCTTTTAGGAGCTTTGAGGAGCGTCGTCTTCTATTTCCATATTATGATGGAGAGCTTGCTCGGGATGTGGTGAGTCAGACAGCAAAAGCGCTGGGCGTAGAAGAAAATGAAGCGTCTCAGAAGACGGTTGTGACAATAGACATACTAAATGGCTGTGGAGAAAAAGGGCTTGCAAATACAGCCTCGATTCTCTTCGAAAGCTATGGCTATAAAGTCGTATCGGTAGGCAATGCACCAAGTTTCGATTATGCAAAGACAATTATGTACGACAATGATGGGGATAAGGCAGCGCTTCAACAGGTTGCAAATATCATAAACTGTAGGAATTTTGGCGACGCTTCAGCTTTGCCCGGGCTTCAAAAAGCCAATATCACTATAATATTGGGAAAAGATTTCAATGGGAGGTACTGTATTGGACAGTAAGGCGTTTGCATATCAGAGTGCTGAGATTCTAGCGCAGCATAAAGCGCTCAATGTTCTCGTAATGGATGTTCATGAGATAGCTGGATGGGCTGATTATTTTGTACTAGCGACAAGCACAAGTTCCACTCATATGCGGGGACTTCAAAAGCATATTGAGGAATTTCTAGATTCCGAAAAAATAGATCTTCTCAATAGGCCTGAAGTTACCGACGATCAGTGCTGGCTGCTAATGGATGCCCAGGATGTGATAATAAATATCATGAGCGCCGAAGCTAGGGAGTTCTATGATCTAGAATCGCTTTGGTTCAATGCACCTCGCTTTGCAGTCACTTTCCGTGGAAACGGAATCTAAATCTGGAATAGTCTCAATAATCTTAGGTATGAGCAAGGTATTGAAAAGGCGCGGTTTTAGCCGCGCCTTTTCAATCTATAACACCGTTGTCTTATTCGTCAGTGTCATCATCATAATCAAAATCTTCGTCTTCGAAATCATCGTCCTCGAGTTCCTCATCCTCATCTAGGTCCTCATCTTCGTCGAAATCTTCATCGATATCTTCCTCGTCCTCGAATTCCTCATCCTCTTCCAAGTCATCTTCATCTTCTAGATCTTCTTCGTCTTCAAACTCATCATCATCATCGCTATCATAGTCGAATTCATCATCGTAGGCGCCATCGAATCGCACAGTAGGTCTAAGCGAATATATGGTATCGGCAGAATCGCCGTTGGTAAGAGTGATCAATTCGAATTCTTCCTGCGTATCGGCGGTCATTGTAATTTTATGGTTCATAGTGCGCTCCTCCCATAAATATTCTCTTTGCATTGAAGCAGATGTACTATTACGAGAAACGGCCAGCGCGTCAATACAGAGGCATGGCAAAATTTATAGGTCAAATGAAAATATGTCAAGGAAAAATTACAAAAAACATTTCTTTTTGGAGAGCTTTTAACCAAAAAAGTTATCATATATAATATAATTGATAATGTACGCACTCGAAATCAAAGCTTTTGCAAAAATCAATATCGGACTCAAAATCTTTCAGAGAAGAATCTCAGGATACCACGATATAGAAAGCATATTTCAGAATGTAAGTTTATCTGATACCATTTGGATATCCACGGGCAAAAAGAATAATAAAGAGAGAGTGACCATAGAAGGTGACTTTGGATGCCCTATAAACTTATCAAGTGTATATAGAGCAGCGATCGAATTCGATAAAGCTTCCGATGGAATTATTAGCCAAAATGGTGTATATATCCAAGTTAAAAAAGGAATTCCTGCACAAGCAGGCTTGGGTGCAGCCAGTGCTGATGCTGCGGCTACACTCTGCGGCTTAAACGAGCTTTTTAGCATGCAGTTCTCAAAAAAAGAACTAACCAGCATTTCAATAAGGATCGGGAGCGATGTTCCTTTCTTTTTGTATGGAGGTGCGGCTATTGTTAGGGGACGAGGCGAGTTGATAAACCTAATAGATCCCAGAACCGATTTTGGAATAGTAATTTTACTACCTTCATGGTCTTCTTCTACTCAAGATGCTTATAGGCTTTTAGATGTTCTGCGCTGCAATGATATTTCTTGGATTCCACCCGCAACTGAATTTCGCGAAAGCGAATCGGTCCATTGTGTCTGCTCTTCGGATGAGAAGTTGAAACAATGGTATCATGGTCCTATTGTAAATTGGCATCTAGAGAACGATTTTCAGCCAGTAATGGAAAAACAACATAGAGAATATAAAGAATGGTCACAGTTTCTTATGAAAAATGGCGCAATCTGTACAAGCCTTACTGGTTCTGGATCGGCAATGTATGGAGTATTCAAGTCTATGAGAGAAGCTGATACAGCTGCCGAAGAATGCAGGACTTTGCTCAAAGAAGCCGAAAAATCAGGATTGTGTACTATTGCTAGCATTTTTTCTGTAGCACCGCTTGCGCGAAGCATGATTGTAAGTTATATTCAAGCTTGCAACGTAGATACAAGGTCAGACAAGGAGCGTTCCTGCCATGGAAGTGACTGACATCCGTATCCGGAAGGTAAGTGCTGAAGGAAAACTCAAAGCCTATGTAACAGTGACCTTCGATGAATGCTTTGTTGTTCACAATGTAAAAATAATCGAAGGTAAAAGCGGCATGTTCATTGCTATGCCTAGTAGGCGGACAAAAACAGGAGAATACAAGGATATAGCACATCCTATTTGTCCTGATTTCCGATCGAAATTACAGGAAAAAATTCTCGCTGCATATAATTCTAATGCGCCAAGCGATACTTCAGTGCCTGAATTTGACTGACACCTTCACATTTTTTCAATTTCCTCGTATATTGCAATGAATTCTTTTTATTGGGACGTAGGCAAGCGGTAAGCCTCCGGATTTTGGTTCCGGCATGCGCAGGTTCGAATCCTGCCGTCCCAGGAAAAGGCATATAGGTCAAGGAGTAGAAAAATATGGAACATATTGCATTGAGAGTCTCCCCGAGAGGAAAACTTACTAAAGGAGAGCTCAGGCAAGAACGCAAAAAATGTAGATTGCCCGCTCAGATATATGGCAAAGGGATTGAGCCAATCTCGGTTTTTCTCGAAGGCAAGGAATTTACCAATGTTGCAAAACGTATCACCGAGAGTATGATCATCGATCTAGATTTGGAAGGCAAAAGATTTGCTGCTTTATTGAAGGAGATCCAAAAAGAAACAATTTCTGGTGATATCCTCCACATCGATTTTAATCTCTTGAGGCATGATAGAAAGATTCGTGTCAGAGTGCCTCTTCACCTGAATGGAACAGCCAAAGGTGTCAAAGATGGAGGAATTTTGGAACATTCAATTCATGAGATTGAAGTTGAGTGCGATTCCGATCATCTTCCAGAAAAGATCGAAGTAGATATTACAGATCTTGAAGCGAATCATGCCCTTCACCTGAGAGAAATTGCTTTACCTGAAGGAGTAAAGCTAATCACTAACCCCGATACCGTCTTTGCGATCATAAAGTTTGCACACGGAGAGCCTGAAAAGCCATCCGAGGTCGAAGCTGAAGCAGTCGAAGAAGCTGTTGCGCCTACAGAGCAAGAATCTGCAGAAACGACAAGTGAAGCAGTGCATAAATAACTTTTCAATATCTCAATTTTGTCTTAATAGTCCAGCGTTCCAGCTTAAGAGGCTGGAAAGCTGGGCTTTTTATTGCTAGGCTTGTATATTCATAATACAAGATGCTAAGGTACCCAGAGGCAAGCTCAAGCAAGGCAAAGAGAATGAAAACCCTCGAATACAAAGTCAAGAAAGTCCTCCTGGATATGCATGTGGATTTTCATAAGCCATTGGCAATTGCCTTTTCAGGAGGACTCGACTCAAGTGTTCTTCTCAGCATTCTCGTTCGTATTATTGGGCATGAGAATATAAGAGCCATCCATGTATGTCACAATATTCGTCCAAAGGAAGAGCTTGAAAAAGAGAAGATAATTCTGCAAAAAACATGCAGAGATATGAATATTCCTCTGACCATAGTTAATATTAGGCAAGGTGCTATTTCTGAGTATGCACATAGGACAAAGTGTGGCGTCGAAGCAGCAGCAAGGCAATATCGATATTATGCTCTTTTAAGGACAGCTCAAAGATTTGGTATCTCGACAATAGCCACTGCTCATCAAGCCGATGATCAAGCTGAAACCTTTTTCTTGCGTCTTCTTCGCGGGGGGCGCCTTGAGGCTCTCGGTGGTATTTTGCAGTCAAGATTAGTCGATAGTACAAAAGACATTTATATTATTCGCCCCCTTTTGAGTTTTAGACGCTACGAGCTAGAAGCATTTGCAAGAGAAAATAGCCTCGAATGGTCAGAGGATTCGACAAATAGAGACAACTCTTTTTTGAGAAATAGAATTAGACATGAGCTCATCCCTTTACTCGACACAAGATTTCCTTCCTGGAGATCTTCAATCGAATCTTATCAGCTGCAAGCTCAGGAATTAACATCTCTTGTTACTTCAATCGCTCGCCAGCGTATGCCAACAATGGTGAGAGGTCGCGGCAAGGATGCCATACTGGATCAAACCTTATTTAAAAAGGAAGAAGCTTTGGTGCGCAGGGAGATCCTAAGGCTCTTTCTCATGCAGCTAGGGTTAGAAGATATTGTCAATCAAGGCGTGTTGCGATCCCTTGAGCATGCAATTCTAAAAAGGGCACCTAGAATCGAAGCAGGAAGATGTCAATTCGATCTCTCTTGTGGAGTTGTCAAGTATATCGGAAAAGCGGATTCTTCTTCTGCATTTTTAGATCGAAGTATTTCGCATCTAAAGGATTTATGGAAGCTAGATGAATTCTTTCTAAAAGTAAGAGAGCCGGGTCAATACGAATGTGGGCCATTCAGAATCGTCGTATCTCAAAGCAAGTACGATCCTTCTTCAAATATTGCTGCAATAGACAAAGAGGATTTTATATACCTATCGATTCCGCTTTCCTTTCCATTTGTATTTCGAAATCGAAAGGAAGGTGAAACCATAAGCCTTGGAACTTTCTCGAAAGACTTGGATGCAATTTTGAAAAAGCAGAAGATTTCTTCTGAATCAAAGCATATTATTACTATTTTAGAAGATGAATATGGGATTGCGGCGATTCTTTTAATGACTTTTGATGGCAAATTAAATATAAAATCATACTATCCTCCACAGTTGCTGTGCGAAAAGAGAAAAATAATGTATATTTTGCTATCGATGAAAGGAGATTTTTAGATAAATGCCTGATCAAAACGATAATAGAAATGGGAATAAGCCCGATCTGCCCATCGCTCCCAAAGGCAATAGAGCGGCTCTTGTCCTGTTTTTTTCTATAATTGTCCTATTAGCGGTCTTTCTATTCTTTGGACAAAGCGAGAATTCGCGAGAGATTTCTTATTCTTCGTTTTTGTCTTATCTTGAACTTGGAGAAGTCAAATCCATCAAGATCGTCGATCAGAGGGACATAGAGGGAGTACTAAAGGGCAAGGGTGGGGCAGAAATGCCTTTCACCACGAGAATACCTTATTTTGACGCTGAGCTGATGGCTAAGCTTGAAGAAAAGGGAGTAAGCGTAACCGGAGCGATAAGCGGCACAAGTCCTTTCCAGATACTGTTCGAACTCACGCCATGGATATTTGGCTTTATCATGATATGGATAATGATGAAGCAAGTGCAGGGCAACAACAAGGCGTTCAGTTTTGGGAAAAGCCGGGCAAAAATGTATAGCGATTCCAATAAAAAGATCACCTTTGAAGATGTTGCTGGGCAAAAGGAAGCCAAGTATGAACTTATGGAGGTAGTCGATTTTCTCAAGAATCCCAATAAGTTCCTAAAGATGGGCGCTAAGATACCCAAAGGAGTCCTTCTAGTGGGTATGCCGGGGACAGGCAAGACGCTCATAGCAAAGGCTACAGCTGGTGAAGCAAATGTGCCATTTTTCCATATGTCGGGTTCAGATTTCGTCGAAATGTTCGTCGGTGTTGGTGCTAGCCGTGTTCGTGACCTCTTTGAACAAGGTCGAAAGCATGCTCCTTGTATAATCTTCATAGATGAGCTCGACGCGGTAGGCAGAACTCGAGGTTCTGGACTTGGGGGAGGACATGACGAAAGAGAACAGACTTTGAATCAAATGCTTGTTGAAATGGACGGATTTGATACAAAGGATGGAGTCATTGTTTTGGCAGCCACCAATAGGCCCGATGTTCTAGACCCTGCATTGTTGAGACCAGGTCGCTTCGATAGACAAGTTGTAGTTGCAATGCCCGATGTAAATGAGAGAACCGAGATTCTTAAAATACACATGCGCCAGATTCCAACTTCTGGTGATGTAGATGTAGAGAAACTATCTCGTGCTACCCCTGGAACTTCTGGAGCCGATCTTGCTAACCTGGTTAACGAAGCCGCTCTCTTTGCTATCCGCAAAAACAAAGAAGCGGTTGAGATGGACGATTTCGAAGATGCGCGAGACAAGATATTGATGGGTGTAGCACGAAAAAGCTTGGTGATTGCGGATGAAGAAAAACGTGCCACCGCGATCCATGAATCGGGGCATGCACTTCTGCATTATTTTCTTGCACATGCGGATTCGCTTCATAAGGTGACTATCGTTCCTCGGGGAAGAGCTCTGGGCTTGGCTTTATCATTGCCAGATAAGGATACATACTCAAGAACTTATGGATGGCTTTACGATCGCATCGTGATTTCTTATGGCGGATATGCAGCAGAAAAAATTATTTATGGAGAGACCACTACAGGAGCGGCACAGGATATCAAGCAGGCCACAGAAATTGCCCAAAAGATGGTGCGCGAGTGGGGAATGGCGGAGGATATTGGTCCAATCTCTCTTGGAGAGGATGAAGAGCCGATTTTTCTAGGACGTGAAATAGCGCAACACAAGGATTATTCAGAAGCTACAGCCCAAAAGATAGATGCGGCCATACAAGGAATCCTTGATTCTGCATTGGAAAAGGCAACCAATATTCTAAAGCGAGAAAAGGATCGACTAGTTAAACTTGCAGATGAGCTTATGCAAGTTGAAACCCTGGAAGATAAAGAAGTAAGAGAGCTTCTAGGCTTGCCTGAGGGTAAACTACTCTTGGAAGAGGGGATCGCACCATGTTGAGGAATTGAATGAAAACACGGCAAGCTGCTATTCTTGTTCTTTTTTTATCCTTAAGTGTGGCAATAATTCAAAGCAGCTGTTCATCCATGCCCAAGAATGAGTTAAATATCAATTCCTCTGAAGAGGCAATTATTGCTCGTTTGGATCTGCTTGTAGATACTGATCCTGAACAATGTATCGCTGTTATCTCAAATCTATTCGAACAGCAACGAGAAAAAAATCAATCTTTTGAGGCTAGCATAATCGGCGAGAAAGGATTTGTGCTTTTTAGTAAAGCTATAGATAATATCAATATCCTCTTTAGAAAAGCTGTTGCAGACCAGGACATTCTTGCGGCTCGTCGGCTCTCTTTTTCTGCTTCTTCTTTAGTTCAATATGTATCTTTTTATGATTCTCTTAGAAAAATGGTATCGGAAGAGCTTTCGATTATAGCATCGCCAGCAATGAGACTGCAGCTTGCTCTCTGGGAAGCCGAGAACAAATTCAAAGAATATGGTTATGTTACAGGGAAGGCAGTGCTATCGATGGCTTACCTGGGAGAGCAGGGAGAAGATTCTTTCATTAAAGATACGGCTTTTTCTATAGAAGACCTGAAAGTTCTTATAGACGCAAGAGATCCAAAAGAATATTTTGCTACTTGGGCTACCAGGGCTAAAGAGAATAATGATCTCAATGCGGAAGCCTGGTTTGAATCGCTCTCGTCTGGTCGGATCGATTTCTCTCCGGCTATCCAGACTTCCAGTCAAGATTGGTTGGCAGATGCGGTATCGAGCGTGGTCACAGTATATGTGGACCGCGGATTCAAGGTTCAAGGCGGATACAGCATTCCGGATCGTGTGCTTGGTACAGCTTTTCAAATTTCTGAAGGATTATACCTAACAAACTATCATGTTGTTCAGAGCGAGATTGATCCTACATACAAAGGATATTCGCGAATCAGTATTAGGCCTTCCGATAATCCTCAGATAAGAGTACCTGCAAAAGTCCTTAGCTGGGATGAAGAATTGGATTTGGCGCTTATTAAGTCCACAGAATATGCTCGTTGTAGTATTTTGCTGCCTCCTCCAGGAATGAGATTCCATGCAGGAGATCGTGTCTTTGCCGTCGGCTCGCCTATAGGTCTTGAAAATAGTATTACGGCTGGTGTTGTCAGTTCATTGAGCAGAAAAATCATTTCCTTTGGCGAAGCGGCTCAGATCGATGTTCCAGTCAATCAAGGTAATTCAGGAAGCCCGCTCTTTTCTGAAAATGGAGTGTTAGTAGGCATGGTCTTTGCTGGATTGCCATCATTTCAGAATATAAACTTCGCACTGCCCGTCCAATGGATTTCATTGTCTCTTCCCTCCCTATTCGAGGGAAAGGAAGTTGTCCATGCCAGACTTGGACTTATTATGGGGAAAGGCAGTGGTCAGAGTCCGCTAGTTCTTGCTGACCTCGATCCGTCTCTTTCTGCATTTAGAGCAGGTGATATTCTTAAATCTATAAATGGAAAGGTTTCAAAGGACATAGCTTCGATTCAATTTCAACTCGCTTCTGTTCCGAAAGGCGCACTATGTTTTTTGGAAGCGCAGCGCGACTTTCAACCTGTCAGGAGATTGAGACAAATAAGCTCTACCGATGGTGCCTCCTTGATACCTGCATGGGACAGAATTCACAAGAATTCAATACTTGAGGGACTTTTCGGGGCTAGGCTTATTCAGCTTAAGGACTCGGAAAAAGTAGGGGGCCTCTATTCTGTACAATGGGTATGCCCTGCAGAGGCAGCCGATGAAATAGGCCTTAGTGAAAACGATGTTATAACTGTTTACAAGTTTCGGCTCGATCCAAAAAATAAGGTATTTATCCTTGAATTTTCTGCCAAGTCTAGGCTTAGCGGATATTTCGAACGCACTATCCATTTGGAGTTTTCCAGCGATAGTGCTACAATTATTTAAAAGCTTCTTCCATAGACAATCGATTCATAGCAAGAGGGAATCAAGGAGGCCTGCAAGATGCCAAAAATTGCCATTCTTGAATCCGACATTCTAATAGCGTTAGATATCGCAAAGAGTATAGAACAAGAAGGGCTGGCAGAGGCAGATATCTATGAAAAAATTGAGCAAGCATATCAGGATATTGATGGACTCGAGTATGAGCTTTTTATTATTGATATTGGAGATAATCAACCTGAGATAATTGACGCAGCAATACGGATACATAGACAGACTGGCCTATACTGTCTGGTTGTAAGTGACCATGGCGTTACAAGTATTTCAGCAAAACTACGAGAAGCGCAGCCTCTTGGCATTCTTGTAAAACCATTTTCTAAACGAGAGCTTATCGCCAATGTCGAAACTGCGCTCTACCATTCATCGATGGAAAAAAAATTGAGAGATAGCGAGCGACGATATAGAGATCTTTTTGCTTATAGTCTATCAGCGAGATGCATCACAGATATCGAAGGAAGTATTCTAGAGAGAAATAGAGTATTTGAATCTAGCTTTTCCAATCCAATAAAAGCCGAAAATGTAAAGGATATCTTACCCAGCGATATGATCTGGAGAGAGATAATCGAAAGCCTTGAAGAAAACAATATTCTGCAGAGAGAAATTCAAACAAATAGAATTATAGATAGCCTCGAACAAAGATCGCGCGATTTCATCTGCAGCTTTTCTAAATTTGAGGAGGAAGGAAGCAGTGTACAAATTCTATGTGAATTCTTGGATGTCACCGAATCTAGGAGGCTGAGGGAGGAACTATTTCAGTCACAAAAGAGAGAGGAGATAGGAAGGCTAACAAGTGGTGTTGCTCATGATCTAAATAATTTTCTGACTTCAATAATGGGATTTCTTGAAATGATTAAGCTCGAAATTCCTAATAATTCGCCAGCACATGAAGATATCCGAGGAATAGATAGAGTTGTTAAGAGGGCTTCTGGACTTACGCGACAACTATTGGGCTTTTCCAAGCACAAGCCTTATTCACCCGCTCCAATCAATCTAAAAGAAGTTATGGGCGACACTTATAAAATATTAAAGAGACTTATCCCTGAGAACATAAGTCTTACCCTAAGCCTTCCTGAAGAGTCATTAGTTGTAAACATGGATATATCACATCTCGAACAGATACTTTTGAATCTTGTTGTGAATGCCAGAGATGCACTTGAAAAGACTGAGAATCCTCATATATCGATTCAGCTTAGCCAATTTGGGAACGATGCGTTTTATCCTAAAGAAGCCATGATGCAGCCAGGCGATTATGCTCTAATCGCAGTTAAAGATAATGGAGCTGGTATAGATAATCAGAATATAGAGAGAGTATTCGAGCCTTTTTTTACTACTAAAGCAAAAAATCAAGGGACAGGTCTAGGATTGTCTATTGTTAAATCTCTCGTCGAAATGAATGGCGGCTACATTAAGCTTGAGAGCGAAAAGGGAAGAGGGACTACGATCAAGATCTGGTTTCCAATCCTTATGGGAACCGATACTACGACCAAGCCCATGGCTCAAGAAGAATACTCTCTGCTCTCTATGATCAATCCGCCTAATAATATATTAAAAGGAAGGCATATTCTTGTTGTTGACGATGATGAATCAATATTGGAGGCCTGCACAAGAATCCTAGAGAGTGCAGGAGCTATTGTTGATACTTGTATCAATGCTGGAGAAGCTATTCTTAAAGCTGAAAGGGTCAAATTCGATCTTCTGCTCACAGATATAGTACTGCCGGGCGTATATGGAACTGAATTATGGGAAAGGATGAAAAAAAATAGTCAAGCGAAAGCATGTATTTTCATGACCGGATATGAGTCCTATCAGACTGAGCAATTCGCAGGTGTTACTTTACTGCACAAGCCATTCGATGCTCGTACTCTTCTCGAATGTTGTAATAATGTTTTAAATAGTTCGATCGAATCCCAAGAGACGATATAGCTCCATTTCATATCCATAGAGTTCTGAAGAAGTAAAAGTCCTTTTTTCGTGAGGTATATCGATCTGTATCGTCCCTTCCACCCGGGCAGGGCGCTGGCTCAATACGATCACTTTATCAGCTAGATATAATGCATCGTGAATGTCGTGTGTTACAATGACAACAGTCGGCTTTTCATCTTTCCATAAATGGAGAAAATCCTCCATAAGTTCGATTTTTTTTCTCAGATCAACCTCCGAGAAGGCCTCGTCTAAAAGAAGCATATCAGCTGGGAAAGCAAAAGCCCTTGCCAAAGCAAGCCTTTTTTGCATTCCTCCCGATAATTGGCTAGGCTTGAATTTCCTAAATTCCCAAAGTCCGGCTTCTTGTAAAAAGCGCTCGATTCTCAATTCTATATCGCATATTCTAGAAGAGGATTGCAAAAGAGAGCCCAAGGCAAATCGCAAGTTATCTTCTGCGCTTAGCCAACCGAGAAGCCTTGGCTCCTGAAAGCAATAGGAGAATTTACGGCCTTCAATGCCAATAATAGAACCGCTATCGGCTTGGGAAATCCCAGATATTATATTTAAGATAGTCGTCTTGCCGCAACCGCTGGGCCCTATAATTAAGGTTATACAAGATTCTTCGAGAGAAAAGGTTACATCTTCGAGCACTTCGAGAGATCCATAGCTTTTTTTTAGATTTTCTATCTTGATATTCATCGTCAGCCTAGATCCTGATTTTCTTCTTGAGAAGACTGTCTAAATCGTACACTTAATCCATCTGCTAGAAGTCCGAATAAATACTCGCTTAGACCACAAAGGAGTATTGTAATTATTGCCCAGGCAAAAACCGTAGTCGTTTCAATAGAAAGTCTTGCTTCCTGCATACCAGTACCCAACGCCATACGTGGCTGACTCAAAACTTCTCCAGCGACGACTACTTTCCACGAGAGCCCAAGAGCATTTTTTGCTCCAGATAGGATATATGGAAGGGCAGATGGCAAACGAAGACGCCAAAAAACCAATGATGAAGGAACATGGAAAAAATTCGACATCTGAAGAAGCTTTTGGTCCACCGCATGCACACCTGCTTCTGTCGAAGTATGCATTACAGGAAATGCCATAAGAATTGCGCTAAAAACAGGTACCTGCCAAGCCGGAAACCAGAACATAGCCACTAATATCAACGCCATAACAGGTGTTGCTCGCATTGCTACAACTAATGGATTTAAAAAAGCTCGAGCTTGAGGCTTTATTCCGCTTATTATGCCAGTAGCAAGGCCTATAAGAGTGCTAAGAATGAATGCCTCGAGCACCCTAAGGAAAGAACCACCTATTGAAAGCCAAAATGTATTCTTTCCAGAAAGCATATAAAGGGCTGTAGCAACTCTAGCAGGACTTGGCAGAATTAGATCGCTTTTTACAAGAATAGCTCCTATTTCCCATATTAAGAGAAACGAAATAATCCCCAATAGCTGCCATCTAAGCAGCATAAATCGGCGTTCACCTAATTTGTGCATAGAATGATCGGCTAGGCAACACACCGCCAACGCTTGTAGGATCGAATTTCAAGAATACTGATAGTAAAGCCTCAATGCTTTGGATTGATTGAGAAGCTTCAATAAATACAAAATTAGAGTTTGGGATGGCAATAATTGCCACTTGAGCGCTAATGCCTAGATCTAAATTCTCTGCAAGCTTTGCTATCATCTGCGGATCCTCGATAGCTTTTTGGACAGAAGCACGATACGAATCAAGCAATATTCTTGCTTTATCTGGATGTAATTCAATTAGTTCTTTTCTGGCGACAAAGAGAGACATGGGATAATCCGTCTGATTTGTAGCAATCTGCCATTCCTTTGTGATGTCTATGGGTGCTATTATGGCTGGATTTTTAAGAATTGCTTGAGTTGCAAATGGTTCTGGCAATACAGCATAAGATATCTTTCCGCTAGCAAGCCCTGCTGCTATCTCAGGATATGCTAGGCTATAGATTGCTGTGTAATCTCTTTCTATTTGCAAACCTTTTTGGGCGCATAAGAATTGGAAGATATAATCAGGGGTGGCTTTTTGTCCTGCAATGTAGATCGTCTTACCTTTGCAGTCAGTAAGGCTTTGTAATTTGGGGTCTGTTGTCAAGAATTTGACCATACCATTGCCCACTACTGCCAAAGCTCTGATGGGCGCCCCAGCATTGTAGAGCTTAGCTGCTACATTTACAGGTAAAACACCAGCGTCTATTTCTCCATTTAGAAGTTTTGCGACTACCATGTCAGCGCTGGCAACCGATATGAACTCAAATTCATTAGGGCTTGTTCTGGAAAGTTCAGACATCATCCATACACTGCTCAATCCAGAAGGGCCTCTAATGACCGATACTGCAATCTTATCTTTAGGCAATGCATATAGAATAGAAATACTAGCCAGTAGCAAAAATAAGGCAACCAGAAAGATCATAGATCGCTTCATATTAAGTTCTCCTCTTTAGTTTGATATTCTTGAAAAATCTCCCTTACTTCAGCCTCTGTAAAAGTAATATATAAATTTTTCTCTAAATAGGGAATAACCAAGCCTATTGGTCCATCTTTTACCTTTCGTAGATTTTTGACAAAAGTCGTATGAACATCACCACCACCATTTTTTCGAGCTTTTGAGTAGTATATTGCAAGCTTTGCTGCAGATTGGATTACTTCTGGGGGGATCGATTTGTTTTTCTTAGCTTTGATAAATACATAAGAGCCGGCATAATCCCGTGCATGCAGCCATAAGTCTGAACCCCGCACAAAATGCCGAAGGATATCTTCGTTTTCTTTGCCTGAGCGACCGATCAAAATTCTCCAGCCTCTAAAATCAAGATATTGACAAGGAAAAGCAGGCTTCTCTTTCGAACGAGCGGTTCCGCCTTTTCGTAGGATTTTTGCTATGATTAAGGGATTAGTCTCATTCTCAAGTCTATGGAGCCAAGTGTCCAACTGATTAAGGCTTTTTTGCCAATGCTGAATTTCGGAACGAATCTCTTCGAGGCTAGATTTAGCCTTTCGGTATTTTTCGTAATAGATGCCTGCATTTTTGGCAGGATTGAGATTTTGATTTATCTCGATAAGAATCTCTTTATTATCATAATAATCATAGGCACGCGCAAATGCTTTTTTCCCTTGTATCTCAGTGTAATATCCGGCTAGCAAAATATCTCCCAATTGGCGGAATCGTTCGGCTTGTTCATACTCGTTTTGTTTAGATACAAGGTGATTCAATCTCGTCTCGATTGATAGCTTTTTTCTTTCATATCTGTCGTGCGCTTGAGCTAGCAAGATAGAGCGAGAAAGATTGTCGGCATTTTGGGCATAAAATTGTTCTATACGTTTCCAGAATGTACCATCTCCTTCGAGGTCGCGAACTACATAATGCTTAGAATATTGCTTATTGCTATCTAGTTGCTGAGGCAATATAAAGGTTGATCCAGATACTTCATTCCGAGCTGGAAGGCGTCGTAGTGCATCGATGATTATGCCCTCGGCAGAGACTAAGAGGATATTTCCTGCTCCGCTCCATAACCTTGCATATAGATAGGATTGTTCCGGGGCCCCTTCTTCATTAGTTCTGATAATATCGATTTTTACAATGCGATCTTTGCCAATCTGTGATGCATATAATATGGTGCCTCCTCTAATTCTTGAGCGAAGACATTCCATAAATCGCAAAGGGCGCTCGTTTTTTGGAGCTGGAGTGCTTAATGGATGGAGCCTGCAAGCATTTTGGGCGATGCTAAAAAAATAATAAGTCAATGTACCTTTGCCAAAAAGTTCCAATATAAGAGAATCATAAGTTGGTTGATAGATATTTTGAATTTTTGTACCGACAAGCGGAGCTTCGCTTAGAATGAGATCTATTTCTTCACAATTTAGTGACATAGAGACACTCCAAACATTCTAGAAAGCAGCCAATATCATTTCCGATATCAAGAGGTTCTATCGGCCATGGCAATATTTATATTTCTTGCCCGAACCGCATGGGCATGGATCATTGCGACCTATTTTCTTTCCTTGTCTTACAACTGTAGCAGTAGCTGGTGCGGATGCCGCAGCTATAGCAGACTCTTTTCGTACTGATTGACTTTCGTTAGCAAAAGAACTTACTGCCTCGTGACTTGTCTGTGTTGCTTCTATCCTCGATGCTGATCGCGGACTTGTTGCTTCAACTGTTGAAGAGCTTTCTTTGATTCTTACTCTAAAGACTTTTGAGGCGATATTGTGCCGTATCGAGAAAATCAAGGATTCGAAAATATCCGATCCTTCGATCTTATACTCGAGTAGAGGATTTTTTTGAGCATAACTTCGCAAGTATACTGCTTCTCTGAGAGCTTCCATCGATTCTAGGTGATTTAGCCATTTTTCATCAATTTCTTGCAAATACGAAAATCTAATGAAAAAATTGAGGCTTTCGGCTCCCGCTGCTTGTATCTTTGAATCGAGATCAAGCTCAAGTTTATTCCTAATCGCAGGAATAAGCTCGTCTGACTTGTAAAGAGCAGTCAACTCTTTTGCTGTCATTTCTATGCCAAAGCTATCAAAAAGCCATAAGCTAAATTCTTGAATTGCTTTGTTTGGATTATCCTTGAATTCCTGGGTGAGAATAGCATTCTGATCTTCTAGCATTTCGTAGGCTGCATCGCGTACTCTCTCTATAAGATTGTCATCAGCTAGGATTGAGTTCCTCTGTTCATAAATAAAGTTACGTTGCTTATTTAGAACATCGTCGTATTCAAGGAGATGTTTTCGTATTTCGAAGTTTCTCTCTTCAACCTTTTTTTGTGCGCTTTCGATGGATTTGCTGAGTAGAGGATGATAGATTGGTTCTCCTGGTTTCATGCCAGCTCTGCCCATCAGTTGTTTGAAATTGTCTCCTCCAAATAGGCGCATGAGATCATCGTCTAAAGAAATAAAAAACACCGAGCGGCCAGGATCTCCTTGACGTCCGCTTCTGCCTCGCAGCTGATTGTCAATGCGCCTTGCCTCATGACGCTCGGTACCTAAGACGCAAAGTCCTCCGAGGCTTTTGACTTCTTCATAATCCTTAGTCCATGTCTCGTATTCTCGAGATAAGATCTCTCTATATTTTTCTTCAGGTGCTTCGGTACCAGCTTTTCGCCTTGCACGGAACTCCGGATTTCCTCCAAGCTTAATATCTGTTCCACGTCCCGCCATATTTGTTGCAATAGTAACTGCTCCCTTAGAACCTGCTTCTGCAATTATTAGGGCTTCACGTGCATGGTTCTTGGCATTCAAGACCTCGTGCTTTATGCCATTTCTTATGAGCAAGGAAGATAGCTTTTCTGATTTTTCAATGGATACCGTACCTACTAGAATAGGTTGTCCCTTTGTGTGCATTTCTCTTATTGCCTCGATAATGGCATCGTACTTCTCAGCTTCATTTAGATATACAAGGTCATTCTCATCTTTTCGAACAACAGGCCTATTTGTAGGGACTACCATTACATCAAGATTGTATATTTTATTAAACTCTTCAGCTTCTGTTTCGGCAGTGCCGGTCATTCCGGCTAGTTTTTTATATAATCTAAAGTAATTTTGGAATGTTATTGTAGCAAGTGTGCGATTGCGCCTAGCAATCTTGATTCGTTCCTTAGCCTCGATAGCTTCGTGAAGACCATCGGAGTATCGTCTACCATGAAGAATTCGGCCTGTAAATTCATCTACTATTTGAACTTGATTATCTTGTACAACATAATCGACATCTTTAGAGAAAAGATGCTGGGCACGAACCGCTTGAGTAAAATAATGGACAAATTGAAAATTTTCAGGGTCAAAAAGGCTTTCCTTTATTAATCCTCTCTTCTGTAACAATAGTTCAATATGGTTTAATCCTTCGCTTGTGAACATGACTCGCTTGGATTTTTCATCTATTTTATAATCTCCTTCCAATAGTTCGCCTTTGGCTTCGTCGGGATACTCGCCGGTCTCAGGGTTCTTCTTGACTTCGAGAAGGGAGGAAGCAAGTCGATTGACCTCATTTACCTTGTAAGTGTCATCATCTGCAGGGCCTGAGATAATAAGTGGGGTTCTAGCCTCATCGATGAGGATGGAGTCGATTTCATCGATGATGCAGTAATAATGACCTCGCTGCACTTTTTGATCCAAAGACCAAACCATATTATCCCGCAGATAATCAAAACCGAATTCGTTGTTGGTTCCATATGTGATATCGCAGGAATAAGCGACTTTTCTAGCTATATTATCCATGGAGGAGAGAATGCATCCGACTGTAAGCCCAAGAAACTTATAGATTTGCCCCATCCATTGACTATCGCGTTCTGCTAGATAGTCGTTTACGGTTATGATGTGGACTCCTTGTCCTGCTAATGCATTTAAGTAAGCCGCGGTTACTGAAGATAGAGTCTTTCCTTCTCCTGTTTTCATCTCTACGATTTTGCCTTGATGCAGCGCAATTCCTCCAATTATCTGCACATCGAATGGACGCTCACCTAGTTTTCTTCGGGCTGCTTCTCGCACAAGAGCAAAAGCTTCCGGTAAAAGATCATCGAGAGTCTCTCCTTTGGCAAGGCGATCCTTGAATTTTATCGTCAAAGCAGGGAAGTCGCTATCATCAAGAGACAGAGCCCAAGACTCTAGTTCGTTGATTTTATGGAGAAGTGGCAAAACAGCTTTGATATCTTTTTCTTCTTTTGAACCCAAGAGGGCGGAAAGGATTGTATTTCTAGCCATGCATTAAGAATACTTTTGTTCTCAAAAAGGGTCAAGGAATGGTATAATTTCGAAAATGAAGAGATTTGTAAGTATTTTATGCTTGCTAGTAGTCGTAGCTGATTTCCTTATAAGCTGCCACTCCTCCGTAGAAGAAGGAAAGATACAAGCGCTTTTTGACCTTGGTTATGGCAGATCTGATTCATCGATCGATATATCTATCCAAAATAAGAATTCAGTTGATATTTGCCTTAGGAAAGGAATATTTCATCTGCTGAGTCGGGGAGAGGCAAAAATCCTTCGCATTTCTTCTTATGGCCAGACTCTTGCAATGTGGTATGACCCTAAAAAAGGAAGTGCACCTCTTGTCCTCAAAGATGTCCAGATGAGTGACTTTTCTTCAGAGGAAGATCTAGGCCGTTTTGCAATTCAGGTTTCATTCAATGATCCTGGCTATATTGCTACAGATTCAAGGCAAATGCTCTATGTCGCTGATGCTCAAGTTGTAAGGAGGTTTAATTCCGATGGTAGGGAGCTGCCTTTTCTTGGACAAGAAGGTATTGGAGGAATTAGATTCCCAGTAATAACTGCACTCGATGTTCTCAGCAATGATGATATTGCGGTTTCCTGCGCATCTGAGTCGGAAAAAGCAGTCTATTTCTATGATCGAAATGGTACCTTTTTGCAAGTGCTAAAATGGGATGGGCAGCATATGCCCGTTCCTGTTTCAGTTGCGGAGAATCATCCAAATGCAAGTGGCTCGCGCATAATTGCCTCGCTTGAGTCATTTCTACCGTGCTTCTTGAATGGGAAAAGAGTAGTAATTCTCAAGATCAACTATTATTCGGAGAAATACGATCCTTCATCGGGAGTGACAATTTCGATCGAGCCTATTGGTGGTTGGATTATGGTGACAGATGCATCAAGCGGCGCATTTTTGAATTCTTTTCCTTTGCAGAGTAGTCTTGAAGATTTGGGTATCGATCAACAGATGATCGCAGCACAATCGAATGATATTTTCTGTATTCGTTGGAGAGATGTAGGGTTGGCCGGAGAGGTTTTCCGCTTTAATCAACAGGGAAGGATAAATGGAAAATTGGATTTTCAAGTACCTGATGATGGTGCTTCTCTTATAGCTATGATCATTGGTGATGATGGAAATTTATATATGCTTACTCAATTATCTTCCAAGCTGAGGATGTATACATGGAAAATACTCACCTTGAGATGAGATAGCTTATTCAAACCCTTGATCCCTTTGATATGCAGAGAAAATAATATGCAAAAGATTCAGAACAATTATGATGACATTCTATAGCATTTCCGCTATAGTCATTTCGCTATGAATTTAGAAGCATTTGTCCTCGGATGTGGTGGCATGATGCCCCTCCCTTATAGACATCTAACTAGCATGCTTATACGTAGAGAGGGGGAGTTGTTTCTTTTTGATGCTGGAGAGGGAACCCAGGTTTCGATTCGAAGGTTAAATCTACGCTGGAAAAAGATCACTGCTATTTTTATCTCTCATATGCATGCTGATCATGTTACTGGCCTGCCGGGCATTCTAATGCTCTCTAGCCAGGTGGATAGGGAAGAACCGCTATATATTTTTGGGCCTCCAAAGATTGCAGAATTTGTTGATCAGAATAGGCATCTCTTGGATATGTATATCAATTACGAAATCATCGTAAGAGAGATATATGAAGCTGGAACTATATGGCAGGGTGATGATTATTCGATAAGAGCCTTTCCTCTAAAGCATACCAAAATGTGCTTTGGTTATGCGTTGGAAGAATCTAAGCGTCCTGGCGTTTTTTATCCAGAAAAGGCCCTTGCGCTGGGTGTCCCTCGTGGTCCTCTTTGGTCTGAGCTTCAGTCCGGCAAGACAGTCCGGCTTACAGAAGGAAGCTCTATAAAACCTTCAGAAGTTATGGGCGAGCCTCGTAGCGGAAGGAAATTCAGTTTCGTTACAGATACGCTTTATTTCCCAGAAATTGCTCAAGAGGTATCAAATTCGGATCTTCTTATATGCGAAGGGATGTTCGAACACGCGCTTATTGAGAGCGCTGTTGACAAGCGGCATATGACTGCACATCAAGCTGCTCTGATTGCTCGTGATGCTGGCAATATAAAAAAGCTGGGCTTAATTCACTATAGCCCGCGATATGCTGATCGAGAGCTCAAAATTTTACTCGACGAAGCCCGAGAAATATTTCCTGATACCGTGCTTACAAAGGACAGAATGCGTTTCCCCATTGAGTTTGTCGATTAGGCCCCATATCACTGTTTTATGCTATAGCGCTAGCTGGCTTAAATGCCAGGATTCTTGAGCCGCTTCTTTCCTGTGCTTCTTCAAGTGCTGCAAAAGCCTCCCTATATAGGCGATCAGGGGAGATCACGCGATCATATCGGGCGCTTATCCCAAAATAGAAGGGTGGTTCTTCTGATAGATCTTTATAGAGACTAGCGGTGGTTGTGAGCACATCATCTAGATCCACTGCCACTTTGAGTGCTGAACCAGCATCTGTGCCGGGCAAAACAGCAGCATAACAGCCTTTTCCAAGCTCGAAGACGAGCGATTCCGATGCAAAATAGTCGCGAATAGTGACTCCTAAAGCCAAGGCGCTTGGGTCTAACTCACCAGAAAGTATACAGTGAATAAGGAGCAGAGATGTTTCTTGATCGCGTTGAAGCTCAATATCAAGGTTACGCTTAAGTTCAGCAAGTGAAAGGGTAGAGGGAAAAACCTCGGGCAGTGGTACTTCTTCGGTTTCCTCTTCGGTCTGAGGTGCAGGGGCAACGAATTCTCCAGGCAGGAAATCATCAGAAGATGAGAGAGGCTTTGGAATCGCTTCGGATTCTGATTGGGCAGCTTGAATATTTTCTGGAGCTCTTACCTCTTTCTGGGCAATTTCTTCTTCTCTTTCTTCTTCTTCTTCTGCTGCTGCTTCTTCTGCTTTTGCTTCTTCTTCTATATTTTCTATAGTCTCTTGAACTGCAGGGTTTTTGATGTTTTCTTGGGTTGCAGAAAGAGCTTCTTCAGAATATGAGGCACTCTCTAATGGATTCTCTTGATACTCTTGCTTTTCAATAGTTTCAGTTAATTCTTCTTTAACAATTTCCTCTTCAGGCTCTTTAGGTTTCTCCTTTAATACAAGTTGCAATACCACAAGAAGCACAATCCATGCGGAAAGTATGATAGCTGGAACAATAAGAATATTCGAAATATCTCTTTGAGATAAAATTGAATAAAGAGCCATAAGCTTCATGCCGTCGGGAAGGGGTGTCATGTAGATTATTGTCGACATACCTGGAGCATGAAATACGCTGCCAGGATTTGTAGCTGGCGAAGCAAAGTAGGGCGACTCATCGGGCATTTTCCAGAGAACAAGTCCGTTGCGATCAAGTACTTGAACAGCGAGCAAATGTGTGCTTGCGTTATATAGGGATTTAAGCCTATCTCTTACGAATTGATCGCCAAGATCTTCTTCGCTTGCTATAAGAGATGCTGCATTTCGCAGGATGGAATACTCAGCAGATGCGCTCTGTTCTCCCAGAAGGCGTATCTCACCGATCTTCCATGCGACATATCCGACAATGAGAGCTAAAAGCACAAAAGTGCCAATGAATAAGATTATACGCAATGTTCGTTTCATTTTTTCCATCCCTGCAGTATATAATATCATTATCGGCAAATACCTGCCCAGTTGGAGAGTATTGTTTATTGATTCAAATGCACATAATGCATGGGATTGCCGCTAGGAGGATAAAAGCCATGGCTACAAGTCGCAGAATTAGGAAAAGGTACATGTCTTCGGGTTGGTATCCTGAAGATTCAGCAGAAATCAGTTCTCTTGTCGCAGATTGGACTCAATCTCAGAAGAATCTATCGGCATATGCTGTTCTCTCGCCCCATGCAGGATGGTATTTTTCTGGGGATTTAGCTGCTAAGTCAGTCTGGGCATTGAGAGATTGCGATACAGTGGCAATTCTCGGGGGTCATTTGAGTAGTGGAGATCCCATCCTATATGGCGATGAAGATGATTTCGACTGTACTGTCAGAGATGCAGAGAATGATATAGAGATGCTTAATGCCTTAAAGGTCGAATTGAAGAATGTTGGGATCCAAGAAATCGCTTCAGATCGAGACATAGATAATTCTGTCGAAATAATATTGCCTCTTGCTGGGCTTCGTTTCCCAGAAGCTCGTATTCTATGGCTTCGCGTTCCACCAGATTATAAAGCCAAAGAGCTCGGAGCCGCCCTTTTCAGGGCGGCATCTTCATGCAAAAAGCAACTTGTTGCCATTGCTTCCAGCGATTTGACCCACTATGGCCCTAATTATGGTTTTATGCCACGGGGCTTGGGAGAGCTAGCTGTCCAATGGGTTAGAAATGAAAACGACAGAGGTTTTATAAATGCAGCGCTTGAGATGGATGCCGACAAGGTATTAAAACACGCTAGGAATAATTTCTCTGCCTGTTCCTCAGGAGCTGTTGCTGCAGCTATATCTTTTGCTCTCAATGCAGGGGCAAAACATAGTCTTCTAATTGAGCACAAGCTTAGCTTCGACATCCATCCTGATCGTTCATTTGTCGGATATGCATCTATCGCTTTTGTTCCATAGAGTCTTATTCAGCATATTGGCGGAAAAGCATGAGGGCTTCTTTTTTAAAAGAATCACCTCGTTCAAACTCATGCATAAACATACCAAAGCTTGCACAGCCTGGAGAAAGAATTACAATATCACCAGGATCAGCTTGCTTGTCTGCAGTTTGAACTGCTTCATGCATCGAAAAGTAAGGTCCCTTGTAAGCCACTTTGTTTGCATCGAGTATTGGAATGAGACGATCTGTTCCACTTCCTGCGAGAAGAATTAGCGCTTTTAGGCTCCTTGCTTTTTGAGCAAAGGCCGAAAAGTCACTCATCTTATCGCTTCCGCCAGCTATTAGAACTATAGGGCTAGAAAAGCTCTCAATGGCTGCAATTGCTGCATCAGGGATAGTAGCAGTGCTATCATTGTACCATCTTATGCCTCGTGTGGAGCCTACGAATTCGAGCCTATGGGGCACTCCGGGAAAGCTTGCAAGTCCAGACATGATGTCTTCTGAAGGCAGACCAAATGCACGGGCTGCAACCGCAGCGGCCAAGAGATTCTTTTTTTGATGGCGGCCAGGAACCAAAACCTGACTTGGCACGAGTAGTTCTTCTGGCCCATCGAAATTGAATTTTCCACGGCCTTCGAGAAGGTCTACAGATGAAGAGAAAGCTCCAAAATTATCGGGATTACTTAGCTTTGTTTTGCTTTTTATAAGCCAACCACCCAAAGCTCTTTTCCCAACTGACTCCTCGAGGGGGCTTTCACTGTACCAAAGAACACGAGCTCGGGTTTCCTCTGCAAAAGAATGTCCCCATTTCTGATCAGCATTACATACTGTCCAGCAATTATCATCTTGTGATTCATATATTACACGTTTGTCGGAGACATAAGTCTCCATGGAATCATAATAATTCAAATGATCGGGCAAAATATCACTTAGCACCGCTACAAGCGGTTTCAATAGATTTCTACCTCGCAAGTCTCCAAGTTGCCAGCTTGAAAGCTCAAGAATTACAGGGACTTCTGTATCTGTCTCATCTAGGAAATCAAGAGGAGAAACTGTGATATTTCCTCCCAGAAGGGCTTTTTTATTGTTTTTCAAGAGGACATGCCAGAGCGCGGATGCAATGGTCGATTTTCCTTTTGATCCAGTTACCGCGATAAGAGGCGATTTGGAATAGCGTAAAAATATTGAGATATCGGTCTCTATTCTCTTTGCAAAAGCTAGATAAGGCGAATCGCGGCGAACAGCAGGGTTTTTTATTACTATATCTGCATCGATGAAATCTTTTTTTTCATGGCGACCTAGAACATAGCGAATCGGCAAACCTTTAAGTTCATATATGGCTGGTGATAGAGTTTCAGCGCCACGTAGGTCTGTGACTGTGACATCTGCTCCAGCTTTTGCAAAGAATCTGGCGCTCGCAATTCCGCCACCATGAAGACCAAGTCCCATTATGGTTATATGTTTGCCGCGAAATTCATCCATTTTGCTGATAATTCCCCTTCATCTTAATTTATTTTATAGTGTTGCAAGAATTTGACTTTTTTAAAATATAGCATAATCGGAATATCTTCGATAGTCTGTTCTATCCAAGAGGAGATGTAATTATATGCATAGAATTCGAATATTATTGTATATTGTGTCAGATTGTGCTAAACCATGATTTTTCTTGACAGATTTGGAATTCAATCATAGGCTTGAATGAATTATGAACCGCATAGAACATCATCCTATACTTTCTGCAAAAAAGAATCTGACTCTCGTGAATTTTTCATTCGATGGAGAGGAAATATCCGGTTATGAAGGAGAACCAGTGGCTTCTGCCCTAATATCCGAAGGCCGACATGTGTTTTCCTATCACTTTCGAGATGGCTTTCCTCAAGGTCTTTTCTGTGCAAATGGTCAATGTTCACAGTGCACAATGTTGATAGACGGCATTCCAAAGAAGTCATGCGTAACTCCTTTGGCCCAAGGGATGGATGTCCGGACAATTCATGGACTGCCCAGATTGCCTTCTCAGGATAGCCCGCTTGTTCAAGCAGAACGCAGATCGATTCGCACTGATATTCTCATCATAGGCGCTGGACCTGCTGGACTCGCTGCAGCTGCTGAGCTAGGCAGTATGGGCTTTCAGGTTCTTGTAGCAGATGACAAGCCACAAGCTGGAGGCAAATTAATCCTCCAGACTCATAAATTTTTCGGTTCAGAAGCCGATTGCTATGCAGGAACACGCGGCATCGATATTGCTAATATACTGCAAGAAGAAGCCCTGCAATATCCTTCCGTAACAATACTAACGAATGCTCCTGTGGTAGGTATATACAAAGACCGAAAGGCTGGGATCTACCTTAATTACGAATCTTATTTGCTTGTCGAGTTTACGGCTCTAGTTGTTGCTGCCGGAGCAAGAGAGAAAGCACTCCATTTTCCTGGCTGGGATCTTCCTGGAGTAATAGCGGCAGGAGCTTTCCAGACACTTGTAAATCGTGATCTTGTCAAGGCATATAGGAAAATTCTCATTATAGGTTCGGGCAATGTTGGCTTGATCGCCGCATATCATGCCCTTCAGGCAGACATCGAAGTCGCTGGTATTTTCGAAGCCGCTGGCAGAGTTAATGGGTATCAGGTACATGCCGACAAGATAAGGCGTTTGGGAATACCAATACATCTAAATACGACAATAACGAGGGCAGAGGGCTGTCAAAAGGTCCAGAGAGCGTATGTAGCTGCAGTTGATGAGAGATTTCAGCCTATACCTGGAACAACAAGAGACTACGAAGTAGATTCTGTTCTAATTGCAGTAGGCCTTGCGCCATGCAATGAATTTTTAGAACAAGCCAGACGATATGGTATCATGGCAGTGGCTGCTGGAGATGCGTCAGAGATAGCAGAAGCTTCGAGTGCTATCTATGGTGGCAAAACTGCGGCGGCAAATCTTGCGCTCATGCTAGGACTAGGGAAAAAAGGAGCTATTGATCCAGGGTGGGAAAAAACCCGAAAAGTGCTTGCTTCACGGCCGGGAGATTGCTATGAACGTTCTCCGATAGTTCCTGGTAAAGAATGGCGTCCAGTATTCTTTTGTTCAGAGGAGATTCCATGTAATCCATGTGCAACGGTATGCCCCCTGAGGTCCATAGAGCTAAGGTCAATGCAAGGAAACATTATGGATCTTCCTTACTTTGCAGGAGATCGCTGCACAGGATGTGGAGCCTGCGTAGCAATCTGCCCAGGTCTCGCTATTACTCTAGTGCGAAGGGTCGCAGATGATAAGGCACAGGTAGTCCTTCCTTGGGAGTTTAATGTCGATTCTGGACTCGAGGAAGACATGGAACTTGTGGATCAAAAAGGCGAGGTATTGGAAAGAGCCCCAATAATATCTAAACGAAAAGTGCAGAAAAGAAATACATGGCTTTTGACCTTCGAGGTAGATGTGGCGCATGCAGCAAGGATTGCAGGTGTTAGACATCTCAAAACGCAGCAAGTTCCTCGACCGCAAAAGGATACAATAGAATTCAAAAATATACCTAGCATCATATCTGTCGAAAAGAGTTCGCTTGAAGACCTAGATACTGTGGTATGTCGCTGCGAACGAATTACCTTGCGAGAAATAGTCGATTTCATCAAGAAAAATGATGTCAAAGACGCAAATCAGCTCAAATCTCTCAGAGTAGGAATGGGTGCATGTGGAGGAAAAACCTGCTCACAGCTAATTGCAAAGGCATTCATCATTGCAGGAGTGAATCCAGCGGAAATCGAGCCTTTTACTCAGAGGCCACTTTTTATGGAAGTGCCCATGGGTTCTCTTGTGAATGAAGGTTTGCACAAATTAGGTGGCAAAGACGCAGGTACTAGAGGCGCGCCATGAAAAACTATGATGTCGTAATAATAGGAGCTGGATCGGTGGGCCTACCTCTATCATGGCAGCTTGCAGAGAAAGGGCTCAAGGTTGCATTGCTAGATGAGGAGGCCTCCTGGGGAAGAGGTCAGAATCGGGCTGCTATAGGCGGAATAAGAGCTACTCACTCGGATCCTGCAAAGATACGTATCTGTCTTGAGTCGATAAGGCTTTTTTCTTCGATGCAGGAGAAGTATGGGTTAGATGTGGAATGGAGAGAGGGAGGTTATCTTTATATAGCGTTTGATGAAGCGACAAAACAGCAGTTTTGTGCACTTCTAAAAAAGCAGAAAGCCGCAGGTCTGGATATTGAGTGGGTAGGCCCAGAGACAATATATCGGCTTGCACCTGGGCTTAGAACCGATGATCTAATAGGAGGAACTTATAGCCCCCAAGACGGCTATGCCTCGCCTCTTATGGCCGCAAGTGCTTTTCATTACCTTGCGTTGGCAGCTGGTGTATCTTTTTTCTTCAATACAAAGGTAAAAGCAATTCATAGAGAAGGTGAAAGAATCTCTTCGATTGAAGCGGGTGGCGAGAGTTTTTCTGCTGACATCTTTGTCAATGCAGCGGGCGCAAAGGCTGCTGACATTGCAAAAATAGCCGGCTTCGATCTGCCTGTATTTCCGGATTGCCACGAGGCAGGTGTGACAGAACCGGTCGAGCGTTTTATGGAACCAATGATAGTCGATGTCCGCTCAGATGCTGAATCTGGGAATTATTATTTCTATCAGGCCGCTACTGGGCAGATTGTGTTCTGTATTACTCCTCGTCCACAGATATGGGGTCGAGACAAGGATTCTACTTCAACTTTTCTTCCGCTTGTAGTTCGTCGAATGCTTGAACTGTATCCTAGGCTTCGCAATTTGCGGGTACGGAGAACATGGCGCGGCATGTATCCAATGACTCCTGATGGTCTTCCGATTATAGGCTACCCTGATATGGCTGTGAACTTTTTACAGCTTGTTGGTATGTGCGGACAAGGTTTTATGATGGGGCCTGGTCTAGGCAGCATCATTTCGCGGTCTATTGCTGCAAGTGGTTGCCATGAAAGACCCGAGGGTTTCACTGATTATGGCTTTTTGTTTGACGAACTTTCGATCAATCGCAGCTTCGATCACGCTGAACTTTTGAGCTGATTGACAAAGCCTTCAAAAAGAGCGATATTTTATATTCAGACTTATTTAGTAGGAATTATAATGTTTCAGGTTCCAACAAAGACACAGTATGCGATTCGTGCTCTTGTGCATCTAGTGCATGCAAAGTCCGCAAGCGTCGCAAGCATCGCAGAAGCAGAACATATTCCCTCTAAATACCTCGAAGCAATTCTCGGTAAACTGAAAAATGCCGGGCTTTTGATTTCTGAGCGTGGTAGGAATGGAGGATACAGGCTTGCAAAAGATCCAACGCTTATACCAATGAGCGAAGTGGTACAAGCAACGGAAGGCGAGATAAGGCTTGTTGAATGTGTCGACAACGCGGCAGTCTGCATATTAGGCGAAGGTTGTCTGCCTAGACATTTTTGGCTGGGACTTAAAAGTGCAGTCGATCTATATCTCGAATCTGTTACATTGGCAGAAATTGCTGGACCTGAAACGTCGTCGACTTAAAGGAGGCATCCATGAAAAAAGTGGTGGTTGCCTGGTTTATCTTTTTGCTCCTATCATTTCCTGCTTCCGTGTTTGGAGAAATCACTCTAAAACTAGCACACCTGAATCCTCAAGCACCCTATGAAGTAGTATCAGCCGCAATGGCAGCGGTATTCAAGAGCGAAGTAGAGAGCAGGTCTAATGGCCAAGTAAAAGTGGAAATCTACCCCGATGGTGAGGTAGGGAAAGAAGTTGAAACGTTGATCCAAGTTAAGTCTGGGAAAGTACAATCTTTTATCTCTACTTCGGGTGCCATTGCTCAATTCTATCCTCTTATAGATATTACTAACATCCCTTTTTCAATTTCGAGTTACAATGTAGCTTACAATGTATATGATGAACAGTTTGGGAAAGAGCTCGCCGCTGATATAGAGGAAAAGGCTGGTTTTCATGTCCTTGGCTTTGGAGAATCAGGAGGATTTTTTGCTATTACGAATTCAAAGAGGCCAATTAGATCGCCTGGAGACTTAAAAGGCCTCAAACTAAGAACTATGCCTATTCCACTCCATCAGGAAATTGTTAGAGCATTAGGAGCAACTCCGATTTCCATTGCCTGGTCGGAACTATATACAAGCCTTCTAGCAGGGGTAGTGGATGGTCAAATGAATCCGGTATCTATCATAGTCATGGATAGATTATATGAAGTACAGAGATATTTGACCCTAATAGATTTTATATATTCTCCTTATGTATGGGTCATCAACCAAGAATTTTACAATAGTCTTTCCAAAGAGCTTAAGATAGTCGTGGATGATGCTGCAAAAATTGCAATTTTGGCAGGAAGGGGACTATCAAGAATAATAGACTCAACCGAAAGAGGCCTGCCTATGGTTTCTATGAAAATGCAGGTATATGTTCCATCCAAAACAGCAATAAAGCAGTTTCAAGATATCACGGTCCCAGCAGCAAAGAAGTTCTTGCTTACCCAGTACAAAGAGGAAGGAAGAATATGGATGGACAAGTTTTTTGCTGCAATCGATAAAGCAGAAAAAGAGTTAGGGTATTGATTGCTGTATCTTTCTCAATTGTCCAACTAAGAGCAGCGCTTTCCTAAAATTAGATACTTTTCAAGCAGATCAAAGCTTTCCGAATAAATAAGCAAATATGCGCTGTATGCCATCCAAGAGAATTCTAAATATGTTACCTTTCGAAATATCCTGACCAGAAACTAGGTTGACCGAAGAAATCTTTATGCCATCTATTTCATAAACAATTTCACCTAACTTTTGCCCTTTATATATAGGAGCTCTGATGTTTTTGACAGTTTCGATTCGAGCAGTTACTCGGTCTTTGAGTAGAGCAGGAACTGTAGCCGCTGCCTCACCTTCAGGCTCTGGATCTACCCAAATCGATTTGCCAAACCATACACGAAGAGGCTTTGGCAAAATATAGCCAGGTCTTGCAGTAGCGAAATTCGCAAATGCCCAGTCGAGGAGGGCCTTTGTATCTTTTGTGCGTTGGGTGGCACCATCAGCATAGGGGGTAGATGACCCTCCCAAAAGCACTGCAATAAAGCGATTACCGTTTCGCATCGCTGTGGCGGCCATATTGTATCCTACTTCGATTATATAGCCCGTTTTTAGGCCATCGGCTCCTTCGTAGTTGAATATAAGGGGATTGCGATTATATTGAAGGACAATACCATTAGGACGATATTGCGATGTTGCATGTTCAGGTCGAGGGAATCGAATTGAATGTATCGAATGAAGCTCTTTGAGCGATTTAGGATGCAGTTCAATATATTTTTTACAGAAAAAAGCAAAGTCTCTAGCAGTTACAAGATTGAACTCCGAAAGTCCGCTGGGTTCTACAAAGCTGAGGTTATGGAAACCCAATGCTTTTACCTCATTGTTCATCATCTTAGCGAATTCTTCATTCGATCCTGCAATCCGGCGAGCTAGTGCATAAGCTGCATCATTCCCCGATACTACAGCCGCCCCCAGCATTAAATCCCGCACACTAACCTTCATTCCTGGCTGCAGATACATAAGTGAAGAACCGTAAGGAATAAAAGGCGAACAATCTTGCGGATCGATCTCAATGATTTCGTCCAGGGAAAGTCTCCCTGATTCTATCTCTTCCATAGCGATATGGAGAGTGACGAGCTTTGCCAAGCTGGCAGGCGGTAGTCTAAGATCCGCTTCTTTTTCATATAAGATAGTCCCCGTTGCAGCATCTATCAGTATGGCTGATCTGGCATTTAGCGAAGGTGGATCTGGAATCTCTATGCCTAATCTATTGATTGCTTCGATCGGATAGGCTGGAAGGCTAAAAATGACAAAGCATGTGACAATCCCTAGAATTGAAAGTCTGACTTTGTTTATGCATATTTTGCGTCTTTTGATTGCTAGAATAAGCTTCATCGATGTTTTCCCGATTAGAAATCAGCTTGACGCGGCGCTCTTGGGAAAGGGATAACATCGCGAATGTTCGTCATTCCCGTTATATATAGGAGAAGTCGCTCGAATCCAAGCCCAAAGCCGGAGTGAGGGGTGGAACCATAGCGCCGTAGATCTAGGTACCATTGGTAGGGCTCTTTAGCGAGGCCCAATTCCTCCATTCGTTTTTCGAGAAGATCAAGTCTCCATTCTCGCTCGGAACCCCCGATGATTTCGCCAAAACGAGGCACTAGCACGTCCATGGCTGCCACAGTCTTGCCGTCCTCATTCTGTTTCATATAAAAGGCTTTGATTTCTTTTGGGTAGTCTGTTACCACTACTGGCCCGCCAGCAACTTTCTCTGTTAGGAATTTTTCATGCTCGCTTTGAAGATCACAGCCCCAATAGGGTTTAAATTCGAAAACCGCATTTGAGTCTTCTAGCTCTCGAATTGCCTCGGTATAGCTCATTCGAGTAAAGCTTGTCTTTACAATTCGTTCTAAGGACTCTCTTAAGCCTGGTTGTATGCGTTGATCGAAAAAGGCTATATCTTCTGCACAATCCTGAAGGGCTATGGCAACGAGATATTGAATGAACTCAGTTGCTAAGGCTATGTTGTCATCCAGATGAGCGAATGCCATCTCGGGTTCTATCATCCAGAATTCAGCAAGGTGGCGTGTGGTATTAGAGTTTTCAGCACGAAATGTAGGGCCGAAAGTGTAAACTCGCGAAAGAGCTTGGCAATATGTTTCGACGTTTAGCTGCCCAGATACCGTTAGGAAAGCTTTTCTCCCGAAAAAGTCCTTCTCGTAGTCTATGGGAGTGCCTGATTTCGAAAGTGCTTCAAGATCGAGGCTAGTAACTTGAAACATTGCGCCAGCTCCCTCGGCATCGCTGGTGGTTATAATAGGTGTATGTATGTAGTAAAAGCCACGTTCCTGGAAAAATTGGTGGATAGCGAATGCCATCCGATTTCGAACACGAGCTACGGCAGCAAAAGTATTTGTCCTGACTCTCAAGTGCGCAATTTCGCGTAAAAATTCGAGGCTATGTGCTTTTTTCTGAAGCGGATAACGCTCTGGAGGTGCTTCGCCTATCAGTTTAAGCTGCTGGCATTTTACCTCAACCCTTTGGCCCTTAGCAGGAGAGGGAACTAGCTCTCCTATTATCTCCACGCTTGCTCCTGTCGATAATCGCAAAATGCTTTCATTTGTAGATTGGTTTTGACGGAGAAAGGAATCTAAAACACATTGGATATTCGATAAACAAGAACCATCGTTTACTTCGAGGAAAACAGCTTGCTTAGTCTCGCGCTTTGTGCGGACCCATCCCCTGACGGTTACAGACTGACCTACAGCTTCCATGGAAAGAAGTTGCTTTATTGTTGGAAGAAGAGTCATGAAAAGCTCCATAGAAAGAGTGGTGCATGGCTTTTCGTCATGCGCTAAAATTCATATACTCCTTTTTAGCACGACAGAGCCATTATGGTCAAATACCATCGGGCTTGATTGCTAATTTTAGCTTGGGAGAAGATAGTGAGATACAATCTTACAACAGCCTATTTCCTCTGGCTTATTTCGGGGTTTGGAGCCCTGGGATTCCATCGTTTCTATTTAGGAAAGACCGGAACTGGGCTTTTGTGGATGTTTTCGGGCGGTCTAGGAGGATTGGGATGCCTATATGATCTTATTACTCTGCCTCGCCAGGTTCGAGAAGCAAATCTCGCTTATGCTGCGAGAGAGGTTGTTGGCTATGAAAACTATAGCCAAGGGAGTGGATTCATACCGCATATGAGACCTTCCGAGACTCCCGAGCGAGTTATTCTTCGCCTCGCTAAGGCCAACAATGGCATGGTCACGGCTGGTGAAGTTGCAATCGAAGCCAATATCGCTATAGAAGAGGCACAGCGCCAGCTCGATAATCTTGCAAAAAAAGGCATCGCTCAGGTGCGAGTGCGAAGTTCCGGCGTGCTTGTCTATTTCTTTCCGGAATTCTCAAAAGAAGACACGGATTTTGTAGATTGAGTATTGCTCGGACTATTGTCATGTTTTTTGCTTAAAGGTCTCAATGTAAATCTATCAAAGCGAAATCTCTAAGGCCACCTGAGATGTGAGGGAGCTGATTGGATCTATTGTCTTTTTCGATTGCTTTTTCCGCGTAATTGTAGGCTTCGATACAAGAGAGAATCCCATCGCCATCGAAGTCTCCTTTCATTGAGCCAAATTGCGATGTTTCAGCGGCTTGGAGAAAATAGTGAGTGAATATTCCATAGCCGCCGTCATTGCTTGAGTATTCCCAGGACTCTTCATTCCGGCCTGCGGCTGAGATTACGAGAGGAGCTGTTGAAGGATCTTTCGAAGCGGAAGCGGAGTTTTGAGCAAGAAGCTCGCCAAAGCGCAAAAACATTTCGATATTTGAAGAAATCTGGTCAGATGCAATGTTGCCTGGCGCAGCATCTATACAATCCCCTGGATCCACAAAGCCGCCTGAGTAGCAAGAATCGAGGATGACAAGTTTGTTGCTTGCCTCTACCTTGCTAAGCCACTCAGAAAATTCTGTAGCGGAGATCATGCTTGAAATCATTCTGGAATAAGAAGAACTATCGACATCGCTTGGCACAATGTAGGCTTGATCTCTATATACATGACCATGCCCTGAAAAATAAAAAAGAAATGTCGATACATCGGTTGGGACTTCCTGCAAAGCGCGTTTTATATTGTCTTTCGTTGCTTTATCATTGCCAGATTCCATTGATTCGGCCTCGATAGGCTCCACTTTCCAGCCTGCATCTGTCAGCATGGCTTCCATGGCTTTGGCATCAGCGACACAGAAACTCAAATCACCGAAGTCATCATTATTGATATATTCATTTATACCCACTACAATTGCATATTTCTTACCTTGAAATGTAGCATTGTTTGGAGCAAAAAGTTCACAGCCTGCTAAAAGCAGCCATAGAACTAGTTCAATCAGAGCTCCTTTCATCAGGTTACGATGCCTGTAAGGCCGTTTTGCTTTATCTTTCGTTTTTATATATGAATAGACAGTTTTGCTATTCATAAATATGGATCTAAAATTCATATCTTATCCCCATAATAAGCCCAGATAAGATGCTCTTGCCATCCGCTCTGAATGCGTATTCCAAAGGCAAGGCTGCAAAAAAAGCTGTGTTATGGTCAATTCTGGTATTCCAAGATACTTTCAGAACCCACGAATTATATGCCGAATAAAGCGTTGTTTGTGTATAATTAGCGAAATTTGCAAGATATGATATAGAGAACAGCAAGCTATTCTTGTGTACCATTATTGAATCGACGAATTCTAAGCCAAAATCCAACTCTGGACCAAGCCCGATTGCACTCCAAGCCCTATAGCGCGAGCCATCAGAAAGCCAGTTAGAAGCAGACATGTCTATATATTGGGCATGGAATCCTGGTGACAATATAATTGAGACAGGCGGTGGTATTTCTTTTCCAGCATTGTGGATATCCTTGTTATCGAGAGAAATACGGAATATCCAATTCGCTTCGGCTGAGACATTCCATCCATTGTGATATCCTGTGGCAGTGCTTTGGGTATTTGTCCAGGCATCAGCAAACCCCATGCCAAATTCTAGCGCTGGAAGAGCTCCAATTGTCAGCGCAGTGCTAAGATTGCTGAATAAAAGCAATAGGAAAAATAATACTTTGCTTCTTGCCTTGCCGATTGCCTTATGCATAGTTATTGTTTAATACTACACGGTTTTCTTTAAATAATCATCATGTGGGACATCAGTATGAAGAGAATATTTGCGTATTCATTAATTATTCTAGCCTCTTCATTTATCTTGGGTGCTATCTCAGCTTGTAAACCGCGCTTGCGACTGCCAGAAGACAGTAGTCTTGGCGGAAATGCACAATGGCTTATAATATCTTCCCAGTATTGCCAAATGAAAAACGATCCCACCAATAGTTCACAAAACCTTGCTATTCTCCGAAAAGGGACCGTTCTACGGATTATAGAAAGCAAATATAGTACGTCGGAAAGCGATCGAGGAACACTCTGGTTTAGAATACAAGAAGCTGGACAAACTGGATGGGTTCCAGCCTTGGAAGTAAATACATACTCCAGCGAAAATCAAGCAAGAAATGCTGCTCTCAGGATGGAATAAACATGGATTTTTTTAAAGCATGGATTCTTCCGCCGCTCGTAGGTGCCATTATTGGGTATTTTACTAACTGGCTCGCTATAAAAATGCTTTTTAGACCATACAAAACAATCCGATTCGCAGGCATCCAATTGCCTTTCACTCCAGGCTTGCTGCCTCGGGAAAAGGATAAGCTTGCAATTAGTTTGGGAGAGACGGTCTCTAAAGAGCTCCTGACTCCCGAGGTAATAACACAGAGAATTAGGTCTCCGGCAATCAGGCAGACAATCATGCGAGCAATTAAATCAGCTTTTACTGCATTTTTGAATCAGAATTCAGAACAAATCTTTTTCCAAATTAGAGAGTCAAGCCAGGAAGCAGCAAAAGATAGCGAGCCCTCGGTTCTTCTTCTAGATTCGAATAGCCAAGAATTAGGGGGAAAAGCCCAATCTTTAGATCAAATAACAATTGACTCTGAAGTTTCTGCTTTTCAACGCAATATAGTGGAGGCTCTGCAACATTTAGTGGAACGCAAGAGTATTCAAAGCTCTATCGAAGGAATGTTTGCTGAATTCTTGAACCGACTTGGCAAGCTTACCTTTAAAGAACTAATTTCTAAAGAACAATTCATAGCATCGGTGCTCAAAGCTAGTTCTTCTTTAGAAACAAAAGTACTTTCAGAATCCAAACATATGCAGAGTTTTCAGCCCTCAATATCCAGGTCTTCAAATCTCAATCATCTTTTAAGAGCAGCAATAGAACTTCCTCCAGATGCAACGGTTATGGCTCTCTCAGATGCACTTGTTCCGAAGGCATATTCCTGGTTTCTAGACTATATAGATAATTTTTTCCATAGCGAAGGATTTAGGTCAAGGCTGGAAACAGAAGCCCAATCATTTGTAAAAAGAGCATTAGATAGACTAGGGCCTATCCAAAGGCTTTTTATTTCTATTGCAGGTTACGAGGCTAAGATTGCTCAAGCTATGCCTGAGACCATCGAGGATCTAATACAGACTATAGAACGCATCTTGAAAGACCCTTCCACCCCCAAGAGTATTTCTGATGCCCTTTACAAAGCAGTCCTTAGCTGGCGCTCGAAGGACGAAGCCGGAACCACAAAGACAGATTCAGAGACATATCAGCACGCAAATGACTCCATTAGCTTTAAGAACAGAGACATACTAGAGCAAGTTGTTTTATCGCTCAAAGATTCCACTGAAGAGTTGCGACAGAGGGCTGAATTTGTCTATGACTCTCTTTCGGATCTGGAGTTTGAAGAAATTTTGGGAATACGAACAAATAGCGAAGCTATTTCGGGATTCGTCTTTTCAATCATAGTTCCTGCCACGCAGATTTCCAGTATGAGCGCTTCCAACACAATAGGAGCGATCTTTGTAGAGATCTTAAAGGATATGACAAAAGGCAAGACTTTTGCAGATATTTTGAAAATCCAAGATTCCGACGTAGAGCAATTATCGGCATCGCTCACCGACGGGCTTCTAGAGCTTATTCAAGCGCGAATATCGATTCTAATAGATGCATTCGATATCACTTCGATGGTCTCTGAGCGGATCGATAGCCTAGACATGAAGGAAGTTGAGCGCATTGTCCTTCAAGTAGTAAAAAAAGAATTAGCCTGGATTACATGGATTGGTGGTATTCTAGGAGGAATGATAGGCTTTATTCAAAGCATAATCTCGACTTTTTAAACTCTGCGCATAGATAGAATGAGCCTGTTACTAGAACACAGGCATTTTTCTCTTTTGCATCGCTTAGAGCTTTAGTTATTGCGCTATTTGTATCTTCGATTAAATAGCAATCTATAAGAATGTTATTTGACATCTGTTTTTGAAAGCTTTCAAATACTATAGCTGGTTCGCTCTGTTTGAATGTACCAGGTCTTGTTATGATTATCTCGTTAAAATAGGGGGATAGTATTTTAGCTATTTCCTCATGTTTTTTATCATGAGCGCATCCAAATAATAAGATACGCGGAGCCTTTGAAAGCTCTAGAAATGTGGCAAGAATATTGCGTATCGATTCTGGAGTATGAGCTCCATCGAGCACAACGAAAGGAGATTGCGATACTATCTCAAATCGCGCGAGCATAGAAGATGAAGCAAAGCCCTTAAGAATGTGTTCAGTTTTCAGGTCGATGTCTAGCTGAGAAAGGGCAAGAGCAGAGACAGCCATATTTCCAGCATAGATAGAGCCTATCAAAGGCGTGCTGATTTCAATCGAAGTACCCTGCAGAAGTCGAAGTAGGCTAGGAGGAGTAGTATCAGTTGCGGATAATTTGCAGCAAGTGCCTTGGGTATTGACCTTTATATCGGACACAGAAATATCTCTTCCAACTACTAGGCAGGAAGCTCCCATATCTTCGGCTTTCTTTAAGATCACTTTGAGCGCTTCTTCTTTTGGTTGAATCGTACAGATCGGTACACCTCTTTTGATTATGCCTGCTTTTTCGGCAGCAATAAGAGGTATAGTCGAGCCAAGAAACTGAGTATGTTCAAGTTCTATAGGTGTTATTATGCAAACATCGGGTGAGACAATGTTTGTCGAATCCAATCGCCCCCCTAATCCTACCTCGATAACTTGAGCATCGAAACCAGCTATGCGGAAGGCGCAAAAGGCTATTAGGGTAGTCAATTCAAAATATGTTGGCAACTCATTGCCAGGAAAATCATCTTGAGTCCTGCCTTCGACTAAGGAATAGACTTCTTCAGCAGCTTTCAGCAAGAACTCATCTGGCATCTCTATACCTGATTCGGTGATTCGTTCTTTCCAAGAAAGAATATGGGGAGAAGTGTAGAGTCCGGTTCGCAGTTCAGAGGCTTCGAGTGTTTTTGCAATCAATGTTGCGACCGAGCCCTTTCCCTTCGAACCTGCCACATGTACAGTCAATCTTCCCAAATGCGGATTGCCGAGCTGGGAGGCCATCCAATACATTCGATCCAGCTTGAATTCGGTTGCTTGACCTTTTTCGACATTGACATAGCCAAGGACAAAATCAAAAACTCCATCAATGGATGAAAAATGTCTAATATTCACGCATAGAGCATGCGCAATGCAATTAAGTTCGTCAAGAGAGGTTGTTTGTTGTTCAAAATAGATTTGTGCTTTGATAAAAGGCTAGCTTCAACTTGCCGATAAGCTTAGATGAGGATGATGTGAGAAATATTCATGCAGCAGAAGAAAGGCAGCCTGCGAAGTCCCCGATACACCGCCGGGGGCGTGGTTGGGGATCTCCACAAAAGACATTTTCTCAATCTGATGAATCTACAAGAATAGACCAACCTCTGCACCTCCATGACAAACAAGTAGTTGTAATTATCGAGTCAGAAGGGGCTGTTTTTGATATTCATAGATATTGGCACGAAATGGCCTATCTGCCTTCTTTTATTGGTTGCTTTGGGGGCAATGTCGATCCATCGATTGTGGGTGAAGTATGGAGGACAGTCGCTCTTGAGACATCTTTACGTGGAGAGCATCCGATTGTCATTCTTCTTGCAGCTCTTAGGGTTCTAAATACACTTTTCCCTTCAATGCAGAGAGCAGTGATTATCAAGACTCTAGAAAAATATAGTCTCTCAGAAAAGACCCTTGAAGATCTTTTTAATATGAACGAAAAACATCCTGCAGAGATGTTGATCATAGATTGGTTTTCTATGGCCGAAGGTTTGATTCAGGAGATTGGAAGAGTACCCCATTTCAGCACAGCCGAAGAATTCTTGCACAGCGCAAAATATATTGCTCCTCGTTCAACAGTGCTTGTCTATAGCCATCTTGCTGAACTTTCGGCCATGAGAATGTGGCAAAATGCTGGGCTTGGAGAGTGTTTCTATCGCATTGCTGGAAGAGAAAGAGGAAAGCCTGGCGAGTATCTCCGAGCTGCCCTTTCTGCAGGCTTTGAGCGTTCGAGCATGGTTGCTATTGGTTCATCGGCAACTATGTTTCGTGCTTCTCAGCTTGCTGGCATTCGCTTTTATCCAATCACTCCAGGGCTGGAAGAAGATGCCTGGAAGATATTGGCTGAACATTGGTTTCCAGCTTATCTTCGTGGTGAAGCATGGAAAATCGATATGAATGCAGAGCCTTTCTACGAGCAGATATGTCAAGAATTCAATGTCTTGCAGACTTCAAAGACTATAGCTTCACGTTTGCATCTAATATCATCAAAATTCGAAGAATAGAATATTCAAAGGCCATTGTGGATTTCTGTTGAATTTTTCTATTAGAGTCTTGAGCATTTCTGTCTCGCTCTCGGAGAAGGCTTTTCTAAAATTAGAACCATAGAAAGTCGAGGCATCTAGCCATGCTTCCAATTGTTTTTCATCTATAGGCCTGGAATAGGAAGTCTTAAGCATAGTCTTTTGAACATCGAAAGCGCTTATGGTCGACTTCATTTTGTCGAACCATTCCTTTGTAGAACATATTTTAGAGTCAAAATTTGTAAAGGTTGGTCCATGTCCAAGTTCATTTTCAAAAGCCAAGAAATGACTGCAAAACTCCTTTTCCTTGTCGTTGAGATTTTCCATGGCTATTAGTGCGCTAGAAAGGCGCGAAGATGCTTCTATATCTACATCGAAAGCTGTTAATCGAAAGGATTCATTTTCTTTACATTCTGTAAGCCCAGCTAAAATCTCGTATATAGCGATGGGAACACGACAGAATTCGCATAGAATCACAAATGATGGCTTGAGCTCTGACAAGAAACATTTTAGTGCGGCACTTACAGCACTAGAGGTTGTAAGTTCTTCATATATAGCAACTTCAGGTTGGATTATTTCTTCTTCTGTTTTGCTCAGGTTTTCAAGCTCCAAGCGAGCTTCTTTATTGTTTAGCAAGACAAAAGCTTTGCCTTCGCGAGTTCTCCTCAGCGCTTCCATCGTATAGAATCCGGATCGCGGATCGACAATTATGATATTATCGATTGGCTTAAGTGGAAGAGCATTAAAAGCGGCCGTGCGTATGGCGAGGAGTCGTTCCGTAGCCGAAGATTCGCTGCGAATCCTCCAATGAAGCCGAGATTCGCCTTTTCTCGACCAAACGAGGTTTACATCTTCAATTTGTCTTATATCTTCAGGCTGTATTGCTAGTTGAGCCTCTCTTCGGATCAAGACATCTCGACGCTTAGAACCTTCGAATCCAAGACTACCGGGAATATAGAAAAGTCTTCCCATAAGGGAAGGTGGTAAATATTGTTGGGCTACCCAATGTTCTCGATATGCATGAGGATACTGATAGCCTTCTCCGTGGCCAAATGCCTCTTTATCGCGGTTTGAATCTTTTAAATGGTCTGGGACTTCGGCCTGTTCCGATTGCACAGCTTCTAAGGCATCGAAGTAGCAGAGAATGGAGTTAGATTTTGGAGCAAGTGCACAATATAGAGTTGCATGTACGAGATGAAGCTGACCTTCAGGCAAGCCCACACGATCAAAGGCTTGGGCGCAGGAATTAACCACCGTAATCGCTTGGGGATCTGCAAGGCCAATGTCCTCACAAGCAAGGATGAGAAGTCGCCTCAAGATAAAATCGGGATCTTCTCCTGCGTATATCATACGCGCAAGCCAGTATAGGCTTGCATCAGGGTCGGAGCCTCGTACACTTTTTATAAAGGCACTGATGGTATCGAAGTGGTAATCGCCATCTTTGTCGTATAGCACTGCGCGGCGTTGAATGCTTTCCTCTGCATCTTTCATGCTGATAAAAAGGTTCGATCCTTTCTGAGGGGGCCAAGGAGAACTGCTGGTTTCGATAGCTAGCTCCAAGGCATTGAGTAGACTGCGCGCATCACCATCTGCTGTCTCTATGATATGCTCGAGCGCTCCATCCTCAAATCCAATATTGTATAGGCCATATCCTCGCTCTTTGTCTTCGAGGGCTTGGCGCGCTATTTTGAAAAGGTCTTCTTTCGTAAGCTGCTTGAGGACAAAGACTCGAGAGCGCGAGAGCAGTGCTCTATTGACTTCGAAGAAGGGATTTTCTGTCGTGGCTCCGATTAGAATTACGGTGCCGTTTTCGATCCATGGCAAGAGGGCATCCTGTTGACTCTTATTCCATCGATGGACCTCATCGACAAATAGGATCGTCTTTCGGCTGTACATGTCGCGATAAATTTTGGCCTGATCGATAGCTTCACGTATATCAGCTACCCCCGAGAGTACCGCATTGAGGGTTATAAAATGACTCTTGGTTGTGTTGGCAATGATACGAGCGAGGGTTGTTTTGCCAGTTCCAGGTGGACCCGCAAAAATAACGGAACTAAGCTGGTCCTTTTGAATGGCGCGCCGTAGGAGCCTTCCTTGCCCAACAATATGTTCTTGGCCAACGAATTCATCGAGTGTGCGTGGGCGCATGCGAAAAGCTAAAGGTTCTGTTGTACCCGAATCACTATAGCCCATGCTGGAACTAAAAAGAGGGTGTGAAGATCTGCTATTCTGCAATCCAGCCACCCCAAGTTCCTCCGGAATAGGTATTCCGATAGAGTGCATAGGAACCCTCGGTTCCTGTAGCAAGGAGAATGAATATGGTATTAAGATCACTAGCTGGTTGCCAGAAACCTTCGACTTTCTTTGCGCGAACAGTGCTATTGTAGATACTCTGGGATGTGGAAACAAAGTCCTTTCCATTTTCGTATAAAGCAAGGCCGGTTTCATCGTATTCCATATAACCTAATGTCGAGGTTCCCTTTGCAACGAGAATACGATTAGAGGTAGAGGGCTGATTCAAAAGGATAAGCGGCCCAAGCTTTGTAGAACTTTTTACTGTAAAGTTTGTCCAACTTCCCGATGCATAGCTATAGACTATCCCGTCGCTCCTTGAAACAAGGATACGACCAGCACCATCGGATGCAATGCCAACAAGACCATTTGAAAGAGCAGGATTGTTGCTGGTGCTGGTGTCCTCGGCTATGGAACCTTCTGCTCCGCTATATACTTTGCTAGACGATATGAGCCAAAATTTTGCGGGTGAAGAAGAAATCCCATCCCAGACAATATCAACTAGAGGCTCGGAAAGACTGGGAATAGTGCTATCAAAGGCATTCTTGAATGAAGTTGATGCTACATCATAATAGAAAAGAGAATAGCCTGCTGAGCCATGGACAGCCACAAAAAGCGTTTTGTTCTCACATTTGAGCCAATCAACGCTAACACTAGAGCCAATGCTATTCTTTGCATCCATAGCTTTCCAGCTTGTACCATTATCACTACTCGAATATATATCCTCCAAATTGTTATTTGAATCTGCTTTCGCAACAAATATGGTACTGCCGTCTGATGCAAACCCTGGTGCAAAATAATCGCTATCGCCATCGATCGAAAGAATATTCCAGTTTTCTCCTGCTATTGGTTTGTATACTACCTTCGACATAAGGGCATAATAATTTGTTCCATCGGAGCCCATAGCGCGCACGGTTGTTGCCTTGAAAAGCTCAGCACCTAGTTGCTTCTTTTCTTGCCCTATGCTCTGGAAAATCGAAAATGTATTGTCACAGCTTGATATAGTCAAAATAATCAGAATAGCAATAAAGATGCTTTGTGACTTTTTATACAATGCGCAAATATCCTTTCTAGGATATTCTCTAGCTCTTCTATTCAAAAAAAACTTAGATTCTCTTTTTCTAATCTTATTAAGCATATTAAGCATGTAGGCATCTCCTCAGAAATGGTAGTTAGCACCAATGGAAAACTCTAGAAAATTGGCATAGCTAGTTAAATTGCTATATGCTCCAAGATGTATTTCTGGAACGAACCACCAATTTAGCTTGAATCCAATACTCCATGAAGAATCTACAAATCTGGAAATCCCTCCTCCAAATTTGGCAATAGGCGAAATCAGTCCATTACCATAGAGTCGCATGATATTCATTCCCAGTTCGGCGGAAACCTCATATTCCATCGGTTCACGACTCCATATCCATGCGCCGGTTATTGCAATTGGAGCGAGAAAAAGCGTGCCTCCGCCTACAGTAGTCACAAAAGAGCCTGCACCTGAGCCGCCGATTGCGAAATTTTTCCCTAGCATATATCGATACTGAACTGAAAAAGCTGCTCCAATGCTCATGTTTGATGGTGATATGGGCGTTCCAGTATTGTCTAGCACAAAAAGAGGCACGAAGCCTCCGATATCTATGCTTATTGATTGGTCGCCTTTGACTCTTGTCGCCTCAAAGGGGTCTTCGATTTTTTCTTGTGCGCTAAGAGTAAGTGCCAAAGTAGATATCATCAACATTATCGACAAAAGTCTTTTCGACATCGGTCCTCCCTGTATCATTTAATCTTGTTTTAAATAAGAATGCCTTTTTTCTTTACAATAAACACGAGCAAAAGCTCTGAAGTGAAAACCATGGAACAATGCTTCTGGTAACTCTACTAGATATAGCACAAGCTCATATTTTTTGAAACTGATGGCTACATCGAGAGAAATCGCATTTGCATTGCCAAACCAGATCCCTTCACGCATCTTATTGCCCCATATAGAAGCTTTATCAGAGATTTCCAAGCCAGCATCCTCAGCAAAAAGCCCAAGAGCAATGTCTAGGTTTTGAAAATCGATCGCTTTGTCGAGCTTCAATATCGTATGATCGCTATATTTTTCCACCGAAGAAAAAGTGAAGATGTCAGGGAAGCTCTTGCATATTTCTTGAGCGTTTCGCCCAAGAGCTTGCTGCACATGCTCCAAGAAATTGCGATTCTCATAGTCGATTCTTTGGCCATTGCTGTATTCGAATAAACCGCATACGATGCCTTCAGGTAAAGCCATCAGAATATCGTCTATATTTTCCAGGCTCCAATTAAAGCTCTTTCTTTTGAGCATCCATATCTGTTTTCTGATATTTCCATGAGGCCTAACAATTAATACGAAGTATTGCATGTTAATTGAGTATATATTCCCTTAGGCTCTTGGTGAACATGTATGAAAGGTTAATATTCAAGATGCATGGCAGAAAGACAGCCTCCATGGTATAATCAGTTTTAGAAGGCAGGGTACATGAAGCGCAAATCTGAAGAGATATCATATTTCCTTATCGATACGATTTCTCGCTGGTCGGGGGTGGATTGTATATCTATGGACAAACGCTCACAACAAGATGAATTAGATCCACACTATGCATTAGTCCTCGATGTATACTATCGGCGCGCTATTCCTGTCATGGAAAAAAGGCAGATACTTTTCGATAATCCAGGAGCATTCGAGTCGGCTCGTGGTGGCACGAAGGATAGATTTTTTCTAGATGAGATACCCATAAGAGTAGAATATAAGCATATACCCAGCGTTCAAGATTTGATTGAACATCCGCTCCATCATATTAAACTTCTAAAGAATACAGGTACTTATCCACTCTATCGTCTGCTTCATTTTTCTCTTGTGTTCTCGAGAAGCGATTGGATCGAACGCATGCGATCTAATCTTACTAATTTTCCAGAAGAAGCCTGGAATACCCTATTTGACAGCTTTGCTGCGAAAATGGAACACTATCTCTCCGATTTCGGAGCGGCATCCGTGTCGGGGAATCAATTTTTTCGCTTAATGTCGCACTCTGGCTTTCTACGATATGCAGGTGCTTCGGTTTTCATGTTCAATCATGTTTTTGAACCGTCTCATGCCGAATTCGAATCACAGTTAAAGGCTCAGCCGAGACTCCCGGCGAATTTTGTAAACCTTTGGGATTCAATTGCTGGCGAGAAGAATGATATTTCGGAATTCAAGAAATTCGAGCTCGCTCGATTGCTTGCGCGAGAAATCTTCGAGCTTCGATAGACAAATACCTTAAATAGAGATGGGCAACGTACAAATAGGACAAGAGATAGTTCGACCGACTGCGAAAAAAAATAAAGGTCTATTTCGCAAGATACTATCTATTTGTGGATTTTTATATTTCTTGTTATTTCTCATTCTTATTGACTCTTGCAAAGCAAAAGAAGTACATGCCTTCGAATGGTATGATGAAGATGGAAAAAGGCTAGCATTTACATGCTCGCTAATCGATAAAAATGTTGGAATCTTCGAGAAGCAGGGCGATAAAGAAAAATACAATTTGATTAAGCCTATCAAGGTTTCCGAAGGGTATAGCATACGTATACTGGTTTCTTCTTCTAGCAATGAGACAGAATTTCAGCTTAATATTGGTGATGAAAAGGGCAAGGCAAAGTCAATCCAATGCTCAATTCCCGATGCAGGAAGCTATGCTTTTGTCATTCCCATTTCAGAGATAGAAGCGATTAGATGGATAGAGATAAAAGTGCTGAAACTTAGCTCCAATATTAGCTCAGGAAATATTGATAGCCTTAAGGCAGCTTCCAAAGATGATTCTAAAGCTGCAATGAGTGAAAGCTTCAATTCGCCTTGTTTGTCTATAAAGGAGCTACGTTTTGTACCTCCATTCCGCGGTATGCAGATAGAGAATAACATTACAGATATATCACCACACTTCTTCTGCGAAAATAGAGGTGAAAAGAAACGCTACGAGATTATTGCTCCTTTTTCCGGGCTTTCTTCTGAGCTTTCCTTAAAAATGAAAGTTGAAATCAAGTTAGAAGGAAGTACTGGTCTAGCTACCTTTTTTTGGGGAAATCAAAAAATTAGCTATCTTCATCGAGGAAAAGAAAGCTCCTTTATCATTCCCTGCAATATTTTTGAAAATAGTCCAGATAAGATAACTATGGAAGTTAAAGATGACATCAAAGTCTCAGCCTTTTTTCTTAGCCCATTCAAATCGGTTGAAGAGCCCCCTAGTATCGATCCTGGATTGCTTGTCTTTCATTCTCCGCTGGTTACGAATCCATTTTACCTTGCACGTTGGGACCAACGGCCAGAAGTCCTTTTGTTCTTATTCAAGGATTATGCTGTACAAGACCGTTATCTAAAGAGGCTTGCCTTTTTTGTAGAAAAGATGGGCTTTGTCGGGATTATAGCGCAAGACAGCCAGATTGCCGATCTCCATGGCTGGAACGCTCATGATTATCGAGCGGAGGACCTAGCGCGTTTTTTCGACGCTGCAGCTATCCAGAATTTTTCTCTATCGGATGAAGAAATTGAATTGAGAGAACTATTGATAAAAAATGGAATTATCTTAAGAAGCGGAAGTAAGTATTTACCGGGCAGAGGGGCATTAGTATCGATATCACAAGAATCACCCAGTTACCTGCAATATCGCTTGCTTACACACGAGCTGAGCCATGCACTTTTTTTTACAGACAGTCGGTACCGCGACCTTGTCATTTCTCTCTATCAGAGGTTGACCAACGATGAAAAATGGTTTCTCAATCGTTATTTCCAATGGATGCGATATAATGTGAATTCATCATATTTGATGGCTAACGAAATGCAAGCTTATTTAGTACAGCAGCCAATTCAAGATTTAGAAAAATATTTCTCGAAAACTTTAGCGAATAGACTTATTGAAGATCATCCTGAGCTGTCAGATGATATCAGCTCTTATATGGAACAGCATCTTGATGCGCTCATGTCCTGTACAGAACAACTAAGTTCTTTTCTAAAGTCTGCTTATGGATTCGAGCCGGGCATGCTTTTTAGGGTAAGGTAGCCGCAGCAGCGCTGAGGTTATTGGCGCTATATATAAAACTTGATTTTAGGCTCTTTATGTATGCTTTGATTGTTGAAGATTTTTCGAATAATAGCTTACAAGATTGCTTAAGAAAGGCCTAGCTCTTCAAATATGTGCCTATAGAGATTGAAATATTCAGAATTTGCAAATTCTTCAATTTTTTCTTCAGGCAAGGATTCCATTAGACGATCGAGATAGAGAAGCAGCTTTTTAACTTCATCTATCAGAGCTTTTTGTTGGGTTTCAGATGCTCTATCAGAAGGAAACTCCATGGATGTGGGAACTATTGAAGGTTGGGGCTGCGGTTCTCTTATAACCTCGAAATGTTCTTTGATGGATATAAGATCTTGTTTGATTGACTTCAACTCATTGGCAAATCTCAATAGAAGCTGTTCCTGAGCCAAGCTTTCTGTTCTGTTTGGCTTTTTCTTTGTGCTGATTTCAGGCTTCTCGCTTTCATGCATTCTATCAGGAGGGAAAACACACTTTTCTTCAGAGCTATTGAAAAGATTTGCGCTAGATCCTTCTCTAGATCCTTCTAAAGGAGCAGTTCCTTCTAAAGGAGAGAGAATTTTCTTTTCTTCGGCTTCCATTTTTTGAAGAGATTCTGAATCGTCAAGAGGGCTTATAAAAAGGCCTTCGAGCAAGTCCTCATGCTTTCGGCCCTGTGGTGGTATACTAGCGTTTTTTCCCATCGCAGTCTTCCTCTTTAAGAATACTACACCCTTTAGCTCATACAGGGAACTAGTTCTCGCAAAAATGCCTCATCTGAATTAGCATTTGTGCCGAAAATTTAGCTGATGTATTCGCCTCATTTTTCATTTAAGACAAGCAAGAGGCTGCTTGGCTCTCTTTCCTATGGTATATTCTCATTTCTTATTGCATACTGCTTCATCTCTTTTATCGCAGGTAAAGCAGGAATATTGGCATATAAAGATCTAGCATTGCAAAAACAACAAATTCAAAGAGCGATCGATTCCCTTCAAGCTCAAAACAAGAATAAGGCAAGCACTATCGAGGAACTCAAAAATAACCCCTATGCTGCTGCGGATCTAGCCGCAACTTTAGGGTATATCCATCAAGGAGAAGTTTTAATCATACTTCCGGAATTGTGGAAGGATGCCAGCCAGGCAAAAAATGATGAAGTAAGCACTCCCATTTTGGCAGGAGAATCCACTGGACTACCAGATCCATTGATTCGCATTATGAGTGCCATAACAGGAATACTTGCTTTTTTGGCTATACAGCTTTTTCACTACAAACCCATAGAGCAGTCGCGGAAAAGAATCAAAATAGAAAACCAGACCGAGTTGAGCTGAAACGAGAAGCACTGGATTTAGTCGGCCTAAATCTGGCTTAATTTCTTATCGATTTTGAAAAACAGGCGATTCTTCAGGCCTTGACAGCATGGGTTCTTCTATATTCATTTGTTCTGTGGAGTCTATAGGCTCCGGAGCAATGACAGGGCCATGTAGCTCGCAGAATTTTGTGGGCTCTGTACCCTCAAGGTAAAGCAGATTTACTGTTCCATCAGAGCAGAATTCGGTTGGGAGCTGTCCAGAAAGGGCACATACCGTCGCAGAGACAAGGCCTGATTCAGGCTTGGAGAAGTTCTTGTATTGCAGGCCAAGATGGATATCGCGCATATAATTTGCCCAGACAGGAGCCGCAAGTGTAGCCCCTGTCTGAGAAACTCCAAGAGAGTTGCCTGGCCGATCGAAGCCAAGCCATACGGCAGTGGTGTAATATGGGCTTGAGCCAATAGTCCAGGCATCAGCCCAATTTTCCGTTGTGCCAGTTTTGCCAATAACGGGGATGACATATGATTTGCCATCTGCTGTTTTTTGCCTAAAAATAGAGCCTGATTGTGTTGTACCAGCAAGGGTTCCCGAAGAGACGACTCTCTTTAGCATATCGATCATTATCGCCGCATTTTGCGACGAAATAACCTGTGGAGATTTCTGTCGAAGAGCCTGTATTGCATCTTTTTCTGGTTCAGCAATGATATTGCCATAACGGTCTTCGATATATCGTATGGCAATGGGGGTTATTGCTTTTCCTCCATTTGCAAATACTGCATATGCTCTTGCCATTTTAAGCGGTGTGACTCCAATTACTCCTAGCGCAAGAGGATAATATCGAGGGAAGGTCTTGCGTATCTCTATTGGATCTGTTATGTCGAGGAGAGCTGCTGCCCGTGAAATTGCAGCATCGAAGCCAACTGTTTGGAGCACTTTGACTGATGCGACATTCATAGAATAAGCAAGGGCCTGCCATGCGAGAACAGATCCCTTCCATTCGCCCTTGAAATTTTGAGGAGAGTAGGGGGTACCATCTTCATTGTAGAAAGTTGTTGGTTCGTCGAGAATGTAAGTTCCCTCGGTGATTTTTCTGGAATCTATGGCTGCAGAATAATATAGAGGTTTGAAGGTAGATCCAGGCATAATATTCGACTGGGTCGCCCGAATGAGCTGATTTGCCTGACTATAGTCTGAGCCTCCAACAAGCGCAAGGATATATCCCGTATTGTTGTCGATCGTCACAAGTGCACCCTCTACCGTGCTCTTTTCAAGTTCGGTATTTATCTTGGCTGAAGCTGCTCCAACATAAGGCTTTAGAGAGGGTATATTGAGCATAAGACTCGTGGCGTCCAAAATTGGATTAATAATTTCAAGGAAGTAATTCAACGAAGCCGACTCATTTCGACTTTGCGGTGCATAAAGCGTCGGAATGTCGAAGGTAAGACCTAATAGCTCAATAATAGGTATATAAGTTCTCTCTGCTTCGGTGAGACGTTGAGATGTAGCTGTCTTAAAGGAAGCATTGGCAGTCTCAATACCTCGCTTCATATAGAGATCCGCCGCTGCCTGTTTATCGAGATCTAGTGTGGTATAGACAGATAGACCATCGCTATATATATCGATTGAACCATAAAACGTGTCTTCTAATTGACGTCTGACATATTCGCTGAACCATGGAGCCTTATCTTCGCGGCGATAGTATGCAGATACAGCTACCCTTGAATAATCAAAAGAAGCCCAATATGCGTCGAAAGATTCATCGGCTTCGGCTCTCGAGATGACATGGCGAGCTACCATTTGGTCGAGTATTTCCTTTGAACGCTCGCGAGCGAGCATAGGATTTCGGAAAGGGTTGTAACGCGATGGGCTTGAGAGTTGGATTGCAAGAATGGCTGCTTCAGCAGGAGTACAATCCTTGGCTGGATGATCAAAAAAGTAGCGACTTGCAGCTTCAACACCATAGACAGCAGGGCCCATTATCATGCGGTTGAGATACATTTCAAGTATTTCTTCTTTCGTGAAACGGCGCTCAAGCTGTAGGGCCCACCAGAGTTCCTTTAGCTTCCGCTCTAAGCTAAAAATCCTGCGATCCGCATATAGAGTGCCTGCCAGTTGCTGAGTGATTGTAGATCCACCCCCAAGATTCTTGCCTAGAATTTGGCCAATAGCGGCACGCATAATAGATCTGAGATTGAATCCGTGATGTGAATAGAACGACTGATCTTCTCTCGTAATAAAAGCTTCGATCAAATGATCAGGCAATTCCTTTATTGAAATAGGAATTCTTTGCTCTTCTGCAAAGAATTCTGTAATGAGCCTGCCATTGATATCATAGATCTTTGTAGGAAGCGCTGTTTCGAACTCAGTGAAATTCTCTGTCCTTATAGTATTGACAGTTTCCGCCAAGGCGAGGCCAAGTCCAGCTCCCAATGCTGCTGTTAAAACCAACATTAGCCCAATGAAGGCATATATTGCCTTGGGCTTTCGCAATCTCATGGCATTAGATTATAGATAGGATGAAGTTTTGGTCAATCTTAAATAATTAAAAAGGTATAGATGTTTTTTAGAAATTTGGATAGATTGATGCGAATCGATTGACTCTTTTGCCTAATCGATACTATTTTATTTTTATTATAAGCTAATCACAGGTGCCTTTTGAGCGCCTTGTCAAACTTAGTTCCTGAGGAGGAACATGATGAAAGTAGCAATAAATGGCTTTGGAAGAATTGGAAGATTGGTTTTCCAGTCTATTGTTGATCAGAATCTTCTTGGCCATGGAAAAGACAAAATCGATGTAGTAGCAGTAGTCGATATTGTAACCGATGCCCGATATTTTGCTTATCAGCTGAGATATGATTCTGTCCAAGGAAAGATGAAGGCAGACATAAGCTCGAAAAAGAGCGACCCACAACAAGCAGAGGATAATATCCTTGTGGTAAATGGCCACGAAATTTCCTGTATCATGGCAGAAAAAGAACTAAAGAACCTCCCATGGAGAAAACTTGGGGTTGATTATGTGATCGAATCCACCGGCTTATTTACCGACGAAAAGGCCTATGGGCACCTAGAAGCTGGGGCTAAAAAAGTCATCATCACTGCACCTGCAAAAAGCAAGGCAGAAGATAAGAAGATTCCCACATTCCTCATGGGCGTTAACAATGATAAATATGATCCAGCCAAACATAATATTGTTTCAAATGCTTCGTGCACGACAAACTGCCTTGCTCCTCTGGTCTATGTTCTTCTAAGAGAAGGTATAGGCATTGAAACTGGTCTCATGACGACCATACACTCCTATACTGCAACACAGAAAGTGGTCGACGGAGTGTCCAAGAAGGATTGGCGCGGCGGTAGAGCTGCTGCCATAAACATCATTCCTTCTACTACTGGCGCTGCAAAGGCAGTGGGAGAAGTGCTTCCAGAAATAAAAGGAAAGCTTACTGGCATGTCATTCCGTATTCCCACGCCAGCTGTCTCAGTTGTCGATTTGACATTCCGCTCGGTAAAGGAGACTTCCATCGAAGAGATCGATGAGCTATTGAAGAAAGCCTCCAATTCCTACCTAAAGAATATTCTCGGATATACCGATGAAGAGCTTGTTTCCACTGATTTTATCCATGATAGTCGTTCTTCGATCTACGATAGCCTAGCTACACTTCAAAACAACCTACCTGGAGAGAAACGATTCTTCAAAGTTATTTCTTGGTATGACAATGAATGGGGATATTCAAATAGGGTCGTAGATCTTCTTCGCTACATGGCGTCGAAGGACAATTTCTAGGATGCATCTAAGGAGATCTCAATGATCAAGACTGTCCGAGATATTTCGCTGACAGGCAAGCGGATAATAATGCGTGTTGATTTCAATGTGCCCATGAAAGATGGGATTGTGCAGGATGATACGCGTATTGTGGCTGCGCTGCCAACTATAAAGTATATCCTTGAGCAAAAGCCAAAAAGTTTGGTTCTAATGTCTCATCTTGGAGATCCGGAAAAGGATGCAGCTAAAGCCAAAGAAAAAGCCGATAAGGAAGGGAAGCCTTTCGATCTAGAAAAATATTTTGCCGGCAAACATCGCATGAAACCTGTCGCAGATTATCTTTCAAAGCTTCTTGGTGTCGAAGTGGTCTTTCTGCCATCTTGTTTTGGTCAAAAAGCTGCTATCGATGCGCTTCCTTTTGGATCAGTAGCAATGCTAGAGAATACACGCTTCCATAAAGAAGAGACAGCAAAAGATCCGACATTGCAAGAAGTCTTGGCAAAAGAGCTTGCGTCCTATGGTGAGATATATGTAAATGATGCTTTTGGATCGGCTCATAGAGCCCATGCAAGTACAGCGACGATTGCTAAGTTCGTACCAACAGCGGTTGGTGGGCTATTGATGGAAAAAGAGGTGGCAAATCTTGAACCCATGCTCCATAATCCTCCCAAACCGATGGTGGCAATTATCGGAGGAGCAAAGGTATCATCGAAAATAGGCGTTCTCGAGAACCTACTGAAGAATGCTTCTGCCTTGATAATCGGAGGAGGCATGGCCTTTACCTTTCTCAAGGCAATAGGAGTGACTATAGGAAACAGTCTGGTGGAAGACGATTTTCTCGAAACAGCAAATATGCTTCTTGAGAAAGCTGCCAATAAAGATGTCAAAGTGGTTCTTCCGGTGGATCATATTGCTGCTGACCGTTTTGCACCCGATGCAAAGCCCATCATCGTGGACTCGCAAGCATTGCCCGATAATCTCATCGGACTCGACATTGGTCCAAAAACACTAGCTCTGTATGCAGAGACTCTCGAAGATGCAAAGAGCGTGCTATGGAATGGACCTGTTGGGGTTTTTGAATTCGATGCTTTTGCAAAGGGCACAGAGGAGGTTGCCAAACTTGTTGCAGAAGCAACAGAGAGGGGAGCCCTTACGGTTGTGGGAGGAGGCGATTCGGTTGCGGCTGTCAATAAGTTCGGGCTTGCTTCCAAAATGAGCCATGTTTCTACAGGCGGCGGAGCCTCTCTAGAATACCTCGAAGGCAAAGTTCTTCCTGGCATTGCATGTCTTGAGCAGAAATAGGCCTCCCTTTCGGTTTAGCAAGCATATATAGCGGCCGCCCGAAAGGGTGGCTGCTTTTTTATATATGATCGAGTTAAGCGCCGCTCTATATTAGACGCTCCTCTATATGGGTCGTTATTCATGGCAACTGCCATAGATTTACTAAAGGAGTCCAAAAATGCATATATATGAGAATATAACAGAGCTAATCGGTAATACTCCAATGCTCTATCTTAATGAGCTTGGTAAGGATTTGCCATGCAAGATAGCAGCAAAGCTAGAATTTGAGAATCCAAGTCATTCAGTAAAAGATAGACCTGCGCTTGCCATGGTGCTAGAAGCCGAGAAAAATGGGCAATTACATTCTGGAATGACTATTCTAGAGCCGACTAGCGGTAATATGGGCATTTCGCTCGCCATGATTGCGGCAGTACGTGGCTATAGATGCCTAATTATCATGCCTGAGTCAATGTCGCTTGAACGCCGAGCCATTATGAAAGCCTATGGAGCAGAAGTGATTCTAACGCCTGAGAGACAGGGAATGTCTGGATCCATTGCCGAGGCTAAGCGACTGTTATCTATGTATCCAAATCAATATTTTATGCCTATGCAATTCGAGAATCCCGCTAATCCCGATGCTCATAGGTCTAGCACGGCACAAGAAATTCTCCGAGATACAGACGGGAAGGTCGATATGGTAATTGCGGGAGTCGGGACAGGAGGGACAATCACTGGAATAGGTGAAGCATTGAAAAGAATAAAACCAGAGCTAGAAATAATCGCAGTAGAACCTGCGGGGTCTCCAGTGCTCTCCGGCGGATCTCCTGGATCTCATGGCATTATGGGAATTGGTGCAGGATTCGTACCATCTATTTTAAACACCTCCATCTACAATGAAGTAATAGCAGTCAGCGATGAAGATTCTTATGTCATGGCTAGACGTGCTGCAAAGGAAGAAGGATTGCTAGTCGGAATTTCTTCAGGAGCTGTCATCTATGCTGCACTAAAGATTGCTTCTAGACCTCAAAACAGAGGAAAACTAATTGTGGGAATCCTTGCTTCCAGTGGAGAACGATATCTTTCTACACCGCTCTTTATAGATTAGAAAGCTTGATAGCATAGAGAAGTGTAGAGAACAGAGATTGTAGAGGATTTCAAATGAAAATAGGTATTTCTGTCAAGAAGCCATCGCTTCTAAGAATAATGAGGACAGATATCCAAACTGTTCTCGAGCGAGATCCAGCAGCCAGGACAAGAATAGAGGTATTGCTTACATATCCAGGTTTGCATGCACTATGGAGCCATAGATTTTCTCATTTTTTGTGGAATCGAGGATCTAGACTTTTTGCTCGTATTCTCTCGAATATTACAAGGTGTCTAACAGGCATTGAGATTCATCCCGCGGCTAAAATTGGCTCAAGCTTTTTTATCGATCATGGAATGGGTGTCGTGATTGGTGAAACCGCTATAATAGGCAAGGATGTAACCCTTTATCATGGAGTCACTCTTGGAGGAACTTCTCTCGAAAAGAAAAAGCGCCATCCCACTATTGGAGATAGAGTTACTATTGGAGCAGGAGCAAAGATTTTAGGAGACATAAGCATTGGCGATGATTCGCGAATTGGAGCTAATGCTGTGGTTGTAAAGAATGTTCCGCCCAATTCGGTGGTCGTTGGTATACCAGGTCAGGTAATTAGGCGAAATATACCTCATACAGCCCAAGACAAGCCAGATCTTCACCATGAGAGAATTCCAGATGTAATTGGACAACGCATTAGCGAACTTATGCAGAGAGTAAGCGCACTTGAAGAAGCACTTTCGGCTATTCAGATAAAAGGAATAATTGAAGAAAGAACTGGAGATGAAGAAGGTCAACCTGATCCTATTGAGCATGGAGCGCCATAGCTTTACCAAAAAAATCGATAAGTATAGTATTCATGAGCTAAGGCTGCACCTCTTTAGTTAAACGAGGACAGCTTTATACCAGCATTAAGTCGAGGGAGAAATAATAGGATGAAACGCTATTTTATTGCAGGCAATTGGAAAATGCATAAGACCATACCAGAGGCTATTGAACTGGCATCTGAGTTGAAAGAAAGATTAGCAGATTGCAAAGAGAAACTTATGATTGCTCCGCCATTTACGGCGCTATATTCGGTTGCTCAGGTTCTAAAGGGTAGCAATATCTTGCTTGGAGCACAGAATATGGGTCCCGAGGAGAGTGGAGCACACACTGGTGAGATCTCGGTTATCATGCTGAAGGACATTGGTGTTCGAGTGGTCATCCTGGGTCACTCAGAGCGCAGACATACTTATGGCGAGAGCGATGCGCTTATAAATGCAAAGGTAAAGCTTGCACTAAAGCACGATCTAGAAGCAATTCTCTGTGTTGGCGAGACGCTCGAGGAACGCGAGCGGGGCGTTCTAGAGAATGTAATACGACGGCAGCTGACCGAAGGTCTCAGAGGGGTTGATACCTCCATGCTTGCCAATGTCACCATTGCTTATGAGCCTGTCTGGGCTATTGGCACTGGAAAAACCGCTACACCCGAAGATGCCGATGCTGTGCATGCTTTTTGTCGTCAAGTTATTGCTGAACTTTATAGCTCTGATATGGCGAAAAACATAGTAATACAATATGGTGGTTCCGTAAAGCCTGAAAATACCGCCACTCTTATGGCAAAGAAGAATATCGATGGCGCATTGGTGGGGGGTGCAAGTCTCAAGGCTGAAAGCTTTGTGCCTATCGCTAAATTCCTTTGATTTATAAATTATCTATAAGGTATTGCTTCAATGGAGACTTTGCGCTAGTATAGCTTTTCGGATTGAGAATATCCCTGAAAAGTTATTTTTCTGCAGTCAAATGAACTTGCAACTGGAGAGAGAGAATGGGTTTCTTCAGCATATTGCTGCTTGTTATCTTTGTAATTGTATGCCTCCTGCTTATCTTTTTTGTGATTATCCAAGATGAAGAATCTGATTCAATAGGGGGGATTTTTGCAAGCGGTGCTCAGAGCGCCTTTGGTTCTAGGACATCGAATATTGTGGTGCGGATAACCTATGTGCTTGGCGGTCTATTCTTTGTCATCGCCTTTTCCCTTGCAATATTGAATAAATCTTCAACAGGGAATATCCAGAAAGTAGTAGAACAAGAATCTACCCAAACAGCGACTAGCGAATGGTGGAATTCCCAGGGCGATGGGGATCAGTCTGTCCAAAGTCAGCTTGCGCCACAGGACCAGACAACCCAACCAGAGGGGCTTAATACACCCGCCACTAAATAGCTCTTTTCCCGCTTAATTCAAAAGGCTGGAACCCAAAGGAAGGCACGGAAGCGTGTTATTCTGTGCTTTTATTCTATGAAGAATTA
>ERZ795044.58-NODE-58-length-86533-cov-8.788385_pt1 | contig 86533 bp, 87 predicted proteins | sample MGYA00375128_ERZ795044 | MGnify/ENA primary metagenome ERZ795044 (study PRJEB30173, sample SAMN05720213) | anaerobic digester metagenome | isolation source: active sludge of municipal wastewater-treating anaerobic digesters | place: USA | collected 2014-12-22 ...
GCGCTTTTAGTGGAGGTTCCGGCCGGGGTTTACGAGATCGGCATCCACCTGGATCTCCCCTCCCGCCTCGAATCGTCCTGGGCAAGCGGAGGCCTTCCAACGGATTATCTTGCCGCCGCCGCGCCAAAAGCCCCTGCACGGCTTGAGCGCGTCCGCATATCGCGCCGCATGGTGAGCGCCGTGGATTTCGGGCGTTTTGTGGAGTCCACGGGTTTTCTTACCGAGGCCGAACGCGAGGGCTGGGGCTGGACCTGGGAAGGGGGCTGGAAAAAGAGGGAGGGCCTTTCGTGGCGCGGGCCCTTCGGAGGCAGGGCGGATGACGCCTACCGGGATGAGAGCGATGCTATGCCGGCGCTTCAGATAAGCTGGAACGACGCGGAGGCATGGTGCTCATGGTTCTCCCGTGAAACGGGCGTGAGAGCGCGCCTGCCGCGCGAGGCGGAATGGGAGGCCTTCGCGCGCCTGGTCGGAGCGCGCTCCATGCTCGATGTCGGGACGGAAGAAGCGCGGCTGGAGTTCGAAACGGCGGAGGATTTCTTTTCCGCGCTGAAGGGGGTTTTCCTGCGCGGCGCGACATCACATCCCTGCGGGGTCCTGTGGGAGTGGACCTCCGACTGGTTCAAGGCCTACCCGGGCGGCGGCCTGGGTCCCGATTACGGGGAGGTGTACAGGGTGCTAAGGGGCGGTTCGCTCGCGGGCCATCCGCTTCAGCGCTGCCGCGAATACCGCTTCAGGCGCTGCCCTACGGCTCGAAGCCCCTTCTACTCGTTCCGCTTCGCGCTCGACTGAGGCTGGGCCGTTATTCCGTAGCTGATAACGTCGATCATAAATGCGCGGAAATCCGCATCCTCTATCTTCATGGCGGCCATAAGCCCAAGCTTTTTATACTGAAGCATGCCCTCGGCCACGGAGGCAAGAAATAGCGACAGCATCATGGGATCCACCGGCCGAAATTCGCCCGCCTCGATTCCCGCGGCTACGGCCTGGCTCATGAGTCTAAGGAGCTCGGCCATCTTTGCGGCTATGGCCTCGCGGCCGCTGTCCCCGTCCTGATCGAACTCCGCCTTGTATTCCATCAGTATGTTGTAGTAATCGCCATGGCGGTAAAAGAACTCCAGGTAGGAGTCGAATGTCGAAATGAGTTTCTGCGAATTGCTCCTTCGCCTATCCATGCCGCCCGCGAATTTCGAGAGGAGCATCTCGATAGCTTCGAGGCAGATGGTGGTATATATATCGCGCTTGTTCTTAAAATGGAAATAGACGGCGCCCGTCGTAAGTTTCGCCCTGGAGGCGATAGTACGAATGGAGATTCCGTTATAGCCGTATTTTAGAAAAAGGCGGCGGGACACATCGAGAATTTTTCCTTTATTATTGTTCTTCATCAATGTATAACCCGATAGGGTAGGCTCGCGAATACATAACACTGTTATGTATTCGCTGTCAAGTCATTATATCCCTGCGCCCGGGCTTGTCCGGGGGGCAAGCCTATTGGAGGGGCCGTGAAAAAACGCGTATTGGTCACAGGCGGTACGGGGTTTATTGGGAGTGCGCTTTGCGCTGAGCTATCCCGGGCGGGATACGAGCCGATCGTGCTTTCGCGGCGAGCGGCAGGCGGGGGCTTTGCCGGGGTACGGCTACTGCATTGGGACGCGCATAGCGCGGAGGGCTGGTGTGGCGAGCTCGACGGGGCGTTCGCGCTCATCAATCTGGCGGGCGAGAATATAGGCTCGGGCAGATGGACGGCAAGGAAGAAGACGGCCATTCGCCGAAGCCGCCTCGAGGCAGGCCAGGCCGTGGCGGCGGCATTTGCCGCGGTGAAAAAACGGCCCCGGGTGCTCGTCCAGGCATCGGCGATCGGTTGGTACGGCGACAGGGGCGATGAGGTCCTCGACGAGGGTTCCCGGCCCGGTTCGGGCTACCTCTCTTTGATCGGCCGGGAATGGGAGGGCTCGACCGAGGTGGTGGACGCCCTCGGCGTAAGGCGCGTTGTGCTTCGAACGGGCGTTGTTCTTGGCCGTGGAGGCGTGCTGTCCCGCGCGGCGATTCCATTTCGCCTGTTCGCCGGGGGAGTTCCCGGAAGCGGAAGGCCCTGGGTTTCATGGATACATATAGAGGACGTGGTGAGGGCGATACGGTTTCTATTGGAGCGGGAGGACGCACGAGGCGTATACAATCTCACGGCCCCCGGGGCGGTGCGCTCCGCCGAATTCTACAGGGCGATCGGGCGCGCCCTCCGCCGACCGGTATGGGCGCCCGTGCCGGGCCTGCTTTTAAAAGCAGTCTTCGGAGAGATGGCGCGCGAGCTCATGCTCTCCGGGCAGAGGGTACTGCCGAAGAGGCTCCTTGAAGCCGGCTTCGAATTTAAACACGAAAGGCTCGAGGAGGCCATGGGGGATATTTTCGGGGGATGGTAGCTGCCGCGCCTAAGGGGCCGTATGGCCGTTTACAACTGTTCCGCGTTTGTAATCGCGCCCCGATTCCGTAGGATGGCGTACTCGAAGCCGTCTATGAGCACGTAAAACGACGCGGCGTTGATGTTCTCCGACAGTGAGTTTACCTTCCAGACGGTGTTGCCGTCGGTGAAAATGATTGTAACCTCGACCTCGGTGGCCGTGCCGCGCTTGGCCTCCAGGATGTTCGCGCGGTAGTCGACGAGCTTTACCGAATCGATTTCCGGGAAGAGGGGCATAAGGGCCTTCTTCAATACGCGGGCGAGCGCGTCGACCGGACCGTTGCCTGTGGAGGCCTCGTGGATGTGCCGGCCGTTTGCCTCAATCTGAACGGTCGCCTCGGGATCGATGCCGTTGTCTATGAGCTTGTAGCCGCCGACCACCTTGAAGGGGGGCTCGTAGCGGTCAAGCGAGCGGGCAATGGTCAGCTCGCGCGTAGCGTCGTGGACCATATAATTGAGCATGCTTTTTCCCTATCCCCCATTTTCGTCCGAGCTGTCCTCTTCGCCGTAGTTGTACTCCAACTGGAGGTCGTTTCCGGCCGCTCCCGAGCTCAAACGGTCTTCTTTTACCTTCGTGGATTTTCTATAGACCATGATTTCGAGTGTATCGTTGAAGTCCTGCCTGCTCACGCTTACGTAAAGGGTGTCGAGCTCGTCTGATTCGGCGGTAAATTCATAAATATTGCTGCCTAAATATACTATATTTGCCCCGTCGATAACGCTGGTCGCCCCGCCATTGATCCGGTACCAGCCGGAGAAGGAGTTCGGCGCGGCGCCGTTATCGGTAAGCACGATGTTCAGGGTTATGGTATCTTTGGGTTCATCGCTGCAGCCCGTCGTCCCGGGTACGCACGCGAGCGATACGGCGATGAGCGCATTAATCCATCGCCCCCGGGCGCGTCCTGATCTTTTTTCAATATGGGCCGTAACCATGAGTATCTCTTCATTTCGGGAAACACCAAAAAGTAATGGCCTTAAAAGCGCCCTGTCAACTAAATTACCGGCCTAGGGCCGCAACAATGAAAAACAGACCGGAACTCCTCGCCCCGGCGGGCTCGCCGGAGGCCTTCGCCGCGGCCTTCAAGGCCGGCGCAGACGCCTTCTATATGGGCGTGGGCGATTTCAACGCCCGCCGACGCGCCCGCAACTTCTCGCGCGAGGAGCTGGCCGTTGCGGTGCGCTTTGCCCACCGCAACGGCAGGCGCGTATACATCACGCTTAACACCCTGCTCTTCGACGACGAGTTGGCGCCCGTTGTAGAGCTTTTGTCCTTCCTCGAGGAGCTCCGCGTCGACGGCGTCATAGTACAGGACCTTGGGCTGCTCTCGCTTATAAGGGGCCATTTTCCGGCCGTTCCCGTCCACGCGTCAACGCAGATGTTCTGCCACAATTCGCAGCAGGCGGAGTTCCTTAAAAAGGCGGGAGTGGCCCGCATCATCCTTGCGCGGGAGCTCTCAATCGAAGAGATGCGCGGAATCGCCTCGGCAGTGCCTCTCGAATACGAGGTGTTCGTACATGGCGCCATGTGTTTTTCCTTTTCGGGCTGCTGCCTTTTCTCTTCGTACCTGTACGGGGATTCCGGAAACCGGGGGCGCTGCCGTCAGCCCTGCAGATTGCCCTTCGAAGGTGCGCGAGGCAGGGGATATCCCTTCTCCATGAGGGACCTTTCGGCCGGTGAAATAATACGCGAGCTCGCCGCCTCGGGAATCACGGCCCTTAAGATCGAGGGGAGGCTTAGAAACGCCGATTACGTGGCGAACGCGGTGGGGATGTACCGCGCGCTAATCGACGAATCCCCGGCGCCACGCCACGCCGGCCGAATCCGGAGCCGGTCCTTGTCGGGCAGCGCACGGGAATCGGGAATCGGATACTTCCACGGGCGCGATTACGACCGGCTTGTCGCGGCACGCAGCGCGGGAGGTTCGGGCGAGCCGCTCGGCGAGGTAATTTCGGCCTCTGGCCGGGTCGTGGTCTTCGCCTCCGCCGTGGAGATAGCAAAGGGCTCGAAGCTAAGAGTGGTCGACGGGGACGGGCGCATGATGTACGAGGGGACGCTTCTTCACTATTCGCGTTCCGGAAAGGGGGCCTACGAGTGGACCCTTCCCGTTAAAGCCCCGGGGGCCAGGGGCATGCGAGTTTATCTTACGGGGGAGAGCAGGGCCTTTGGGGACTGGCCCATGATAAAACGGGAGGCGGGGCTCCATAAATACATCCCGGCGCGCCTCGATATACGGCTTTCCCAAGGGGCGCTTAAGGCGCGGGCCCTTGTCGATGAAGACGTTTCTTTCGAATTCAAAAGCCCTCTGCAAACCGGCGTGGCGAAGACAAGGGCCGTTACGGCGAACGATGTCGAAAAGCTCTTCTCCCAAACGGACCGCTTTCCTCTTGTTGTCCGGGAGTGCCGTGTCGATGTCGCGCCGGGGCTCTTTGTTCGTTCCGGCCTTCTGAAAGGTATCAGGCGAAAATTCCATGAATCATTATACGGGCATTACGAATCGGAGCGCAATCGCCGAAACGAGGAGCGCACGAGGGCGGCCCTCGCCCATATCGAGGCCATAGGCAATTCCTCCCGATCCGATGAGCGTTTTTATTTCGAATATGCCGACATGGCCCCCGGGGGGAGCGCGGACTTCAGGGTGGTGGAATTCGAATCCCTTTCGCCCTCGGACCGCCCGGGCGAAAGGGATGTGGTGCTTTTGCCCCTCTTCGTATCCGAGGAAAGGCTTCCCATGGTTCGGGAGGTGCTCGCATCCCTCGTGGAGAGGGGCTTTTACAGGTTTATGATACCGACCTACGGATGGGCCGAATACCTCCGGCGCTTCCCCGAGGTGGAGCTCTTCGGCGGGCCTTTTCTTTATATTGTAAACTCCCTGGCGTACGCGGCGATGAAGCGGACGGGCGTTGGCCGCTTCACGATCTCGCCCGATATGGTGGGCGAACGCGTCGTGACGCGAGCCTATAGGGGATATGTCGAGCCGCGTGCATACAGAAAGGAGTTGATGGCGACGCGCCTTAGGCTTTCCGGGGAGTGCTATCGAGGCGCCGGCACGCTCCTTCGCGTTATTCATCGCGGCGAGTACGACGTCATATACGAGGAGGATAAATGATTGACCGAGGGGCGCCGGCCCGTCATTCTCGGAATGGAGGTTATGGGCGATGAAAGTGGCGAGCTTCAACGCGAACTCCATACGGGCGAGGCTTCCGGTCGTTCTGGATTGGCTCGCGGCGCATTCTCCCGACGTCCTCTGCGTCCAGGAGACGAAGGCGCGCGACGAGGACTTCCCGGCCGGCGATATCGAATCGGCCGGTTATCATGTGGCCTATAAAGGGGAAAAATCGTACAACGGGGTCGCCATCATCAGCAGACTGCCGTTTGATGAGCTTATTTACGGCTTCGACGGTTCGGGCGCCGACGAGGGCACGCGCCTTATGGCGGGCGTCATCGCCGGGGTGCCGGTCGTAAACACCTATGTCCCGCAGGGGACGGACCCCTCCTCCGAAAGGTTCGTCTATAAGTTGGAATGGTTCGACAGGCTTAGGTCGTTCTTCGACGAGCGCTTCTCGCCCGACGCGCCTCTTCTGTGGGCGGGCGACTTCAACGTGGCGCCCGAGCCCATCGATGTGCACGACCCGGGGCGCCTGCTGGGCCAGGTTGGCTTTCATCCCGACGAACACAGGGCGCTCGGCCGTGTAAAGGAGTGGGGCTTTGTCGACATTTTCCGAAAACATCGGCCTGGCCCCAACGAATACACCTTCTGGGACTACCGCGCCCGCGATTCGGTGGCGCGTGGGCTCGGCTGGCGGGTGGACCATATATGGGCGACTAGGCCGCTTGCGGAGCTCTCCGTGGATGCCGCAATCGATAAAGCTCCGCGGCTAATGGAGCGCCCCTCCGACCACACCTTCATTTACGCGGACTTCGAAGAATGGAAAGGGAAGGGCGCGTGATGGCGGCCCGCGAAATGAGCGAAAGCCGGAGGAGCGAGCTCGCCTCCCTCGCCCGGGATGTCTTCATCTGCATGCCCGTGCGGCGTTTCGACGATTCGGTGTTCGCCCTGCTCGAGAGGTATCGGTTCAATCTCGAGATAGGCGTGGACCATTATGCAATGGACCGCTTCCCGCCGGAGCACTTCGCGGGGCTCGCCCGGAGGCTCTCGGATCTCGGCATCGCGACGACCGTGCACGCGCCCTTCCACGAGCTCTTTCCAGGCGCGCCCGACCGCCTGATGCGCGAGGCGGCGCTCACACGGCTTGACGCCGCCTTCGACATCATGCGCGACTTCTCGCCGCGCTCGATCGTCATGCACCTAAATCACGAAAACCGCCGCTTCGGCTTCGTTTCCGACGACTGGTTCTCGCACATCGTTCCGGCAATCGAGCGCTACGCGAAGCGGTCGCGCAGCATGGGGGCCATGCTCGTTCTTGAGAATGTGTACGAGGAGGACCCGTCGGGAATGGTGCGCGTCCTAAAGGCGCTTCCCGGGGCGGATGTCCATCACTGCCTGGATGTCGGCCACCTCAACGCTTTTTCGAAAACGGGGCTCGACGAATGGCTCGCCGCCACTGGCCCCTTTATACGGCAGTTCCATCTGCACGACAATGACGGCTCGGGCGACTCGCACGGACCCATAGGAAGCGGCGCAGTCCGGTTCGATCGCGTGGCCGAATTCATCGGGCAAATGGGCGTAAGGCCTATCATTACGCTCGAGCCGCACAACGAGCCCGACATCTGGCGCACCCTCGACGGACTCCGGCGCACCGGGATCCTTGGGGCAATGGCGGGCCTTCGACCGGCATAGAGGCGGGCTCTCCTTGCCGCTGGCGCGGCGAATGCCGGCCAATCAGGGTGGAGGAATGAGGAAATGATAGAGATACTGGTGACCGGCGGGGCCGGATACATCGGAAGCCACGTGCTAAGGGCCCTGGCCCGGGCGCGGTTTACGCCGATCGTTTATGACAATCTTTCCGGGGGGTTTCCGGAGGCGGTGAAAGGCTTCGAGCTGATACGCGGGGATATTGGGGATTACGAAGCCCTTAGGCGCCTTTTCGGCCAACGCGATATCCGGTGCGTGATGAACTTCGCATCGTTTATAGCGGTCGGCGAATCGGCGGCCGATCCGCTCAAGTATTACGACAACAACGTCGGCCGCACCTTTACGCTATTACGGGCGATGAAGGAGGCCGGGGTGAGCGACTTCATATTCTCGTCCTCGGCCGCGGTTTATGGCGACCCCGACACCGTGCCCATTCGAGAGGAGAGCCCCCTTCGACCCTCAAGCCCCTATGGGAGAACCAAATACTTCATCGAGGAGGCGCTCTCCGATCTTGGGCTATCCGACGGTTTTCGCACCATCAGCCTTAGATATTTTAACGCGGCCGGGGCCGACCCGGCTGGCGATATTGGTGAACGCCATTCCCCCGAAACTCATCTCATACCCCTCGTCCTTCGCGCCGCTTTGGACCCGGCTTACGCCGTCACGGTCTTCGGGCGGGACTACGACACGCCGGACGGAACGTGCGTCCGCGACTATGTCCATGTAAACGATCTCGCCGAGGCCCACGTCCTCGCCCTCGGGCGCCTGCTCGACGGCGGCGGGCCTGACGTCTACAATCTTGGAAACGGCAGCGGCTTTTCGGTGCTTCAGGTGATCGAGTCCGCGCGCCGTGTCACCGGGAGGGACATAAGGGTGGCCTACGGCCCCCGGAGGAGCGGAGACCCGGCGCGCCTCGTCGCCTCATCGGAAAAGGCGGTCCGGGAGCTTGGATGGAGCCCGGCCTATACGGAGCTTGACGGGATAGTGGAAACGGCATGGCGGTGGGAGCGCACAGGGAGAAGGGGCTCCTGTTGATTTTCGAGCCGAAGCGGTTCGTCGAAAAATCCGTGGAGGCCGGAACGGAGCGTATTGTAGGATGTGAATTAAATTTCTGGATTAAACGCTGTCATTGCGAGCCCCGGCCTTATCGGGGCGTGGCAATCTCTTTTTATGCTAAGCTCTATGGATTAATTTCTTGCCTTTTGAGATCGCCGCGTCGCTGCGCTCCTCGCGAAGACAGTATGTTCACCCAGATTTTAATTCACATCCCGTATTGTAGTATGACCATTCAAAACGAAATATGTTGACAAATATGGGTCCGGTTGTACAGAAGTTCAGGGCAAATTTCCAATCAAGGGACGGCATAAATGACTGACATGCGGAAGATCTTCTATCCCGAGTCGATCGCGGTGGTGGGGGCCACGGAAAACCTGTTCAAATGGGGATCGTATATATTCACCAACATCCTGGCGGGGGGCTTTGGCGGAAAGGTTTACCCGGTGACCAAAAGCAAGGACACCATTTACGGGCATCGAGCCTATGGGTCTCTTACGGGAATAGAAGGGCCCGTTGACCTGGTTTTCATAACCACGCCGGCCGCGTCGGTAATGGGGGTGCTCGCCGATTGCGTCGAGAAAGGCGTAAAGCAGGTGGTGCTCATAACCTCCGGTTTCAGCGAGACGGGCGAGGAGGGCGTACGGCTCGAGGAGGAGATGGCGTCCTTCGCCCGGGCGAACGGCATCGCCGTGGTGGGGCCGAACACAATGGGCATCGTCAACACGGCGGCCGGGTTGTACGCCACCGGTTCGCAGGTGCGCGCGCCGAAAGGCGGAATATCGATAATAGCGCAGAGCGGAAACGTGGGCAACCAGATAATGGAATGGGCCGAGCAACAGAACATCGGCATTGGCAAGTTCGTCGGTTCCGGGAACGAGGGAGTGCTCGGCTGCGAGGATTATGTGGCCTATTTCGGCGACGACCCGGACACCACGGTCGTGCTGATGTATATCGAGGGCGTCGACGACGGAAGACGATTCATGGAGGCCGCACGGGGCGCCGGCATGAAAAAGCCGGTCATAGCCCTTAAGGCCGGCCGGACCGAGATGGGAAGCCGGGCGGCGGCCTCGCACACTGGCGCGATGGCGGGTTCCTTCAAAACATACGAAAGCGCCCTCAGACAGAGCGGCGTCATACTGGTGAAGGCGCCGACGGAACTGCTCACAATCTCCTCCGCCTTCGACAGCATGCCCCTGCCGAAGGGTAATCGCGTGGGTGTGGTGACCCTGGGCGGGGGATGGGGGGTTATCACCGCCGACGAATGCGAGGAGCGGGGGCTTGCCCTTCCGCCGCTGCCCGATGACGTATTCAAAAAGCTGGATTCGATGCTTCCGCCGTTCTGGAGCAGGGGGAACCCTGTCGACCTTGTAGGGCAGCCCAGCATAGAGCTCTTCAAGGAGTCGATGAACAGCATGGTCTCGAGCGAGGCCTATGACGCGGTCATCCTGCTCGGCATGGTGGGCGCGGGGAAGTTCGTGCTGCGCATACACGAATCCGCCGCCCACATGGGATACTATTCATACGACAAGCTGGAGGAACTCCGCCAAATATTTGACGAAAGACAGTCGAACTTCCTTGACAACATCATAGAGCTGATGGAGAAGTACGACAAGCCGATATATCCAGTAGCGCTCATCTCGTCCCCCGGGGATGAGATGATCCACTACAAAAAAGGGAGCGGGTACAAGGCCATCATCTACAAGACGCCGGAGGAGGCGGTCTTCTGTCTTGAAAAGCAATACGAATACTACCGATACAGGAACAGGAGGACGACAGGACGGCAATGAAGGAACTACTGAGAAACGCGATAGGCCGGGGCCAGAAGGCCCTGTCGGAATTCGATTCCAAACGCCTGATCACGATGGCCGGATTTCCGGTTTCGCGTAACGATCTGGCTCGCACACGGGAGGAGGCGGTGGCCATTGCCGAAAGGCTCGGCTTCCCCGTGGTGCTCAAGGGCTGCTCGGACACCCTTACACACAAGACCGAGATGGGGATGGTAAAACTCAAGCTGAAGACCGTCTCCGAGGTGGCCGAGGCCTACGACGAGATTACCGGCAAGGGGGCGCGCCTCGACGGGGTCCTGGTGCAGGAGTGGATAGAGGGGGACAAGCGCGAATTTGTCGTGGGGCTGACGCGCGATCCCCAGTTCGGCCCCTGCGTTATGTTTGGCCTGGGAGGAATATTCACGGAGGCCCTGCGCGACGTAAGTTTTAGAATAGCGCCGCTTTCCGAGATGGACGCCGAGGAAATGATCGACGAGATACAGACGCGAAAGCTCCTGGGGGAATTCCGCGGAAGCCCCGCGGTAGACCGGGCGGAGCTCGTAAAGGCATTGATGGGAATAGGCAGGCTCGGGCTCGAAAACGACGAGATCGCCGAAATAGACATCAATCCGCTCATTGTCGACGGGGACAAGCCCGTGGCGGTCGACGCCCTGGTGATACTCGCCGCGCCGAAGGCCGGCGCAAAAATCGCCTGATTATTTCTTGAAATCCGACAACCCATACGATTATACTGCCGGCGTCCGGTGGACGCCGGGGGTGCCGTGATTATTCAATAGACTTGTTGCTTTACTGAGTGTCATGCGAGCCCCGGTCGTATCGGGGCGTGGCAATCTCATGCAGTATCCGGTTTTTTGCCTGTAACTTGTTGCCTTTTGAGATCGCCATGTCGGCCTGCGGCCTTCCCGCGACATTGTTGTCAGTTACGCAACAACTTAAATATATTTAACGGGGAACAATCATGCAGCTTAAACCAAAGCACAGAAAGGTGGCGATATTGTTTTCGGGCGGGCCGGCGCCAAGCGCGAACACGGTGATATCCGCCACAACCCTCAATTTCCTCGATAACAATATTCCGGTCGTCGGCGTTTTCAGGGGGTATGAATTTCTTCAGGATTTCAATCCGCACTATCCAAAGCTCCGCAAGGGGGTGCATTACGAGGAACTCAGTTACAATATAACGCAGGTTCGTAACGACCGCGGTATTTACCTCCGAACATCGAGGGCAAACCCGGGCAAGAACATCAAGACCATGGAGGACATAGAGGACCCCGCCAGAAACACCCAGCTACGCAATATACTGGATGCCTTCGAATACCTGAATGTCGGGGCGCTCATATCCATTGGCGGCGACGATACGCTTAAAACCGCCAATTATCTCTCCATAATGGGCTTCCCTGTCATCCACATACCCAAGACAATAGACAACGATTACTACGGAATCCCCTGGACCTTCGGTTACTGGACGGCGGTCAACACGGCCCAGACGGCAATGCTCAACCTGAAAGCGGACGCGCAGGCCACCGACAGTTTCTTTATCATAGAGCTCATGGGCCGCAAGGCGGGCTGGATAACCTATGCGGCGGGCATCGCGGCGGAAGCCATTCTCATGATAGCGCTGGAGGACATCGAGGAGGACGTGCTCGACGTGGAAGGGCTTGCCGAGAGGATAGCAGACACCATCATAGCGCGTGAGAACAACCGCAGGCCCTACGGGATCATAGCCGTCTCGGAGGGGCTGGCCGACAAGCTTCCCGATAACCTGCGGCCCCACGAGACCGACAAGCACGGCAACATCCTGTACCGTGAGGCGCAGATCGGAAAGATACTGGCGGACTCGGCAAAGCGCATCTACCGCGAGAAGACCGGGCTGGAGGTGAAGATTATCCAAAAGCAGATAGGCTACGAAACCAGATCGGCCGCCCCAATCAGCTTCGACGTGGTTCTTGGAAGCATGCTCGGCTACGGGGCGTTCAAATTTTTCAGGCAAGATGAGTTCGGGGTGATGGTTTCCGTTACGGACAACTTCGATCTCAAGGCCGTGCCGTTCTCGGAGCTCATTGATCCGGAGACTCTCAAAACGCGCCTTCGCGATGTGCCGCGGGGGAGCGATTTCTATACGCTCAAGGAAACGCTGTCGTACAGAAAATTCTGGGAGTGAAGTTGGAGGCCGGCCGGGCCGGCCGATATTCGATGAAGGGGGGCGATATGCGAAGGACATTTGCTGTGGCGCTTGCCATCCTTGCCGCCGTGGCGCTTGCGTGCGGCGGGGACGGTGGACCGGGCGCCGTTCTCAAGATGATGCAGAAGGTGTACTCCTCCGATAATTTCGATGATGCCTACAAATACTACACAAAGGCCACGGTGGAGCTGCTGAACGAGATGAACAGAATCAATCCCAAGTCGAGCAAAGAGCAATCCCTTGCCGACAAGAGGTTTGTCTCCGGGGCGAAGTGGGACGTGGTGGAGGAAAAAATCGACGGCGATACCGCGCACGTCAAAGTACGCTACACGGCGCATCCAGTGGAGAACATGAAAGGCTTCGAGTATACCTACAGGATGAAGAAAGAGGACGGTTCGTGGAAGATCGACATGGAAGACGAATTGAAGGCCGCACTCTCGATGATGAAGAATATGGGGGCGCTCGCGGGATTTTCGGAAAAATTGAAAAAGGCGATCAAGTAAGGCGCGGCCGAAAAGAGGCGGGGGTCGGTTTGCCCGCCTCGGTTCTCAGCACACCATCAATCCCAGGTTGAGAATGATGTCGTCGCGGAGCTCTATTGCCTGCGGGTTCTCCGGTTCGATCTTGAGGAGATTGAGGCATGCTATATAGGCCATGAAGAGGTCGCCCGTTTCATAATAAAGATTGATGAGGTTGAAATGGGTTTCGGAGATGACCGGGTCCAGTTCGATGGCGCGTGAATAGTAATGAATCGCCGGGTCGAAATCCCCCTCCTCCCAGCACACCCCCGCCAGATTGGCGAGCGTAACGGCGTCTTCCGGATACAACTCCGCGGCCTTTTCCAGCACGAGACGTGATGCCTTGAACCTTCCGAGCTCGCAGAGCGAGATTCCCAGTCCGTTCAATATGTCCGGATCCGATCCATTGACGCGCGCCCCGAGGCTGAAAAGCTGAAAGGCCCGCTTGAAGTCTCCCATTTCGACGTATTCGTATCCGAAGTCGATGAGGCTGTATGAGTCCCTGTCAAATTCGCGCAATTCCTCGCTGGTGAGGATCTTGCGTATTTTTTCGTTATATGTCTTGATGTCTTTCATGTCCGCGTGGCGCGGTCCGCCTCGTTGCGATTGATTGCGGCGTCCGGCAAAACTAATATTCAAATGAAGGAATATTGTCAATACAAATAATCGGAAAGCTTGCCCGCGCGCGGTGGAGTTACCCCGGGGCCGGGGGCGGATCGTGAATGCTCGAATAAAATCCTGTTGACATTCTCCAGCCGCGATACTACCACGCTGGAGTGATTATTCGTAGTGTAGGAGCGGAAAATGAATCGAACCATCCTCGCGGCCACGCTGGTGCCGGTACTGGCCCTGGCCGCCTGCAAGAGCAAGAATGATGTTGTGGCCACCTACGACGGTGGAAAGATATTGCGCGGCGAATTACGCGAGTGGATGGAAATGAAGCGCCTTTCCCCCGAGGCCGTTTTAAAATCGCCCCGCCAGCAGAAAAACAAACTGGAGATGATGGCCTTCGAGAGGTTCGCCGTGGAGGAGGCGGCTAAAGAGGGGTTCGATAAAAACGAAAAATTTCTCGCGTTCAACGAGATGGCCTCGGAATCGCAGCTTATGGAGATGTTGTATGACCGGGAAATAAAAAAGAAGACGGCCTTCAGGGAGCCAGCGGTCAGGGTAAGCCAGATATTTATCCGAACGAAAGATTATAAAATCGCGGGGGGCAAGCGGGAAAAACTGTCCGAGGTGGAACTTAGAAGGGAGTCCGAGATCGCGACCGCGCGTGCGGATGAGATCATTGCAAAACTGGGCAGGGGAATGAAATTCGACGAGCTTGCCCGGCAGTATTCCGATGATTTCTCCAAAAAAAATGGCGGCGACATCGGTTACATTGTCGCTGATATGATGCCGCAGGAGTTCACGTCGGCCGTGTTCTCGCTGAGCAAGGGGGAATACACCAGGCGGCCGGTTGTAAGCCCCGCGGGAGTCTATGTGCTGAAGGTGACGGGAAAAAAGGAGCTCAAGCCGAACAACATCGACAAGATCGTAAAGGACAAAACGCAGGCCTCTCGCCTGAAAAACCGGCTTTACTCGAAGGCATCGCGGGACTATCTTGACGCGCTTGCGGCGTCTTCCGATGTGGAACGAAACCTTGAAAAGGCGGTCGGGGGAAAGCCGTCGGAGGTCCTTTTCAGGGTCGGCGACCGCACGGTGACCGTTTCGGACCTCGACAGGAGGATATCGTTATATACCGGACTACACGCGCGAGGTCACGCGGCCCCGGCAAATGACGATCTGAGAAAAAACGTGGCCGAGAATTATTTCAAGCTGGAGCTTCTCAGGCGGGACGCCATCCGCAAGGGACTCGACAGGGACCCGGAATATCTCAGGAAATCAGCCTTGCGCAGGGATTCTATTTTGGCCCGGGAATACATCAAGCACAAGGGCGCCGCCGTAAGCCCTGTCGCCGAACGCGAGATGATCGAGGAGTATGAGGCCCACAAGAACGAGCGCTATTACAGGATGACCGATAAGGGCGGTAAAAGGGAAAAAGTCATCGAGCCCTACCAGAGGGTAAGGGAGAGGATAAGGAAGGTGCTCGAGAGCGGGAGGCAGTCGGACTCCATTCGCGCCTGGAGGGAAGAGCTCTTGGCCGCCCGGCATTTCAGGGTGATCGAATCGAAGCTCGAGGGCGGCCCGGACAAATAGGTTCAGGATTAATTTATTGACTTGGACGCGGGCAGCGTTTCGGCAAGCACCGGTCCGTGGTTCAGCTCGCCGTCAATCGATATCGCCTCGAAACGCTCGACCTCGAGGCCGAACTCCTGGGCGGAGTCGATATAAAACTGAAGAACATTCTTGAGCCTCCTGATGGCCTCATTTCTGTCGAAGCCATAGCAATTGACGTCGAGCTCCGGGCAGCTCGCAATGACCTCGTTCTCGATTTCCATCAATTTAATCGAAAGTTTCATGCCCGCTCTTCCTGGGATAAGTTGTAAGGACGAGTTGGTTCGACGAGTACGATGCCGTCGTTTTCCGCCGCTGGAAATAATATCGACACCTGCGCGGCGGTGGATTAACGAAATAAAATACGACGCCAACGATGACAGCGGGGTCGATTTTCATGTGGTGAAATACAATGATTCAAGTTGATGACATTTGATAGTACAATTTTTAATGTTCGAGAAACTTTTTTAAAAAAAACGGTTATATTTTGTTGACAAAAAAGAGTAGCGTGTTTGTATTGCAATCAGACGTGAAATCGAGTGATTAGAGGGTGTATTGCCCGCTAAAAACACAACAAGAAGCGTTATGGCCTATTCGGGCATAGGCCTTCAGCTTGCCGGAACGATTCTTGTTTTCGTTTATGGCGGATACAGGCTTGATGTCTACCGTTCATCCTCTCCGGTGTATCTTGTTGCGGGGGCGGTGCTGGGTCTTTCGATAGGGTTTTACAGCATGATAAAGGAATTGGGGGCTTTGGAAAAAAGGCTCAAGGGGCAAGCGGAAGAAGAGGAAAAGAAAACAAGGCGCAAGTGGCTGTAAGCGGCGGTTTTATCGATTGATCACATTGCTTAACAATTCGCAAAGGTGGGCTGACTTATGATTCACTTACTGCACTCGATCAATTCATTCATTACATCAGGCGGCGGCGAAGACGAATCGATGTTCGATATCGTTATGCATCATCTCACCGACCACACCATCACCACCGGCTTTATCGGAAAAATCAACGAGCAATACCTGGGCGCAAAACTCTTCGGGATATTCGACATGCGCATCACCCGCTGGGTGATCATGCTCTGGGTCGCCGCCATTATATGTCTGATCGTTTTCGTCCCGATCGCGAGGAAAATAAAAAACGCGAAATACGGCTCCTCATCCAAATGGGTAAACCTCTGGGAGGTGCTCATATCCTTCGTTCACGATGAAATAGTCGAGCCCAACTTCGACCATCATTATGTAAAGAAGGCCATGCCGTATTTCCTGAGCGTTTTCTTTTTCGTGCTGTTCTGCAATCTCGCGGGGCTCATCCCCGGAATGTCCACCGCCACGGGCAACCTCGCGGTGACCGCCGGCCTGGCGATTCTCACCCTGCTCGGCATGATCGGCGTAGGGATGGTAAAGCAGGGTCCTTTGGGCTACTGGGCCGGTCTCGTTCCGCACGGCGTTCCGGCCTTCGTGATCCCGCTCATGTTCCCGATCGAGATCATAGGGCTTTTCATCAAGCCCTTCGCGCTCACCGTTCGTCTTTTCGCCAATATGACGGCCGGCCATGTCGTAATAATCATCTTTCTATATCTTGTAATGATGTTCCAGAGTTACTGGGTCGGAATCGGGTCGGTGACCGGCTCGCTCATGATCTACCTTCTGGAGCTTTTGGTGGCGTTTATCCAGGCTTATATTTTCGCGGCACTCTCGGCGATGTTTATCGGTTCGTCGATGCACGCGCACTGACGCATGGCGGCGTTCTTAACGAGGCTCTTAAATTTTATTTAAATAAAATTTAATTAAATAAGCAACAACTTATATCACAAACACGTAGGAGGAGTTCATGGAATACTTAGGTCTTTCGTACCTTGCGGCGGGTTTTGGCGCGGGTTTGATCGTGTTCGGCGCTGCTCTTGGTATTGGCAAACTGGCCACCGGTGCTCTCGAAGGTATGGCGCGTCAGCCTGAACTTTCCGGCGACCTGAGGACCGCGATGATCATCGCCGCCGCCCTTATTGAAGGTTTTACCTTCTTCGCCCTGGTTGTAACCTTCATGCTCGCGACCAAGGCCCCTATCGCCATTCCAACCGCGGTCGAGAAAGCCCCGGTAGCCGAAGAAGCGCATAAGTAAAGGGTAAAATCCAATAACGGGTAGCGTATAATGGAAGTCCTGAAAGAAGGTTTACTGAAAGTCGACCCCGGTCTTCTTCTATGGACGATTATAACCTTTCTGGCGCTTCTGCTCATCCTCTGGAAGGCGGCCTGGAAGCCGATCGTCGAGGCGCTTGACGCGCGCGCGGAAAAGGTTAGGGGCGATATCGAATCAGCCGAAAGGAATCGCCTCGAAACCGAAAGGCTTCTGGCCCAGCACAGGGACCAGATGAGCAAGTCAAAGGAAGAGGCCGCTCAGATCATTGCCGAGGGCAGATCGGATGCCGAGGTCCTTAAAAACAGCATTCTCGAAAAGGCGAACGCCGAGGCGAAGGATGTCATTGAAAGGGCCAAAAGGGAGATTTCGATGGCCAAGGACAAGGCCCTCTCGGAGCTTAAGTCCGAGGTGGTCACGCTGTCCACCGAGATAGCGTCCAAGGTTATCGTGAAAAACCTTAATCCGGACGACCAGAAGGCTTTCATCGAAGAAGCTCTTACTAAAATAAGGACAGTTCAGTAATACTGAACTGTCCTTATTGTATTCAGTGTGACAACTTTGCGAATGTACAGGTGATACAGTGGCTGCTAATGAAGTTGCGAGAGTGTACGCAAGCGCGTTGCTTGACATAGGGCAGGAGCGAAAAATTCTGTCGCAGCTTGAAGAGGAGCTGGCTTTTATTTCGAAGCTTCTGGACGACGACAAGGAACTGGCGCTGTTTTTCAATGCGCCCGGGGTGACCAAGGACTCCAAGAAGGCCTTTGTGGACAGGGTATTCAAGGGGGATCTGTCGGACATCAGCATTAATTTCCTCAAGACACTGATAGACAACAATCGCCAGTTATCGATAAAGGATATTCACGAGGCCCTGATAGGGCTGATCGACGAGCTAAACAACCGGCAAAGGGTCCAGGTCGTTTCGAGTTCCAACCTGACCGCCGAGGCCGCAAAAAAGATCAAAGACGCGCTGGAAAAGAAGTTCAACAAGGAAATCATCATAGAAGAAGTCGTGGATGAGGCCATTATAGGCGGCATTGTCATTAAAATCGGCGATCTGGTCATAGACGGGTCCCTGGCCAAGGACCTTAAAAATATAAGAGAGAAATTATTATCAAGCAAAGTCAGGAGCGAAGCGGCTTATGAAGATTAAAATCGAAGAAATAAAGTCAATCATCAAAAAAGAGATTGAAGGATATAAATCTGAGCTGGATGTCAGCGAAGTAGGCCGCGTTATCCAGGTCGGTGACGGCATCGCGCGTATCTATGGCCTGGAGAACGCGATGGCCGGGGAAATGCTCGAGTTTCAGACCGGCTCCTACGGCCTGGTTTTTAACCTCGAAGAGGACTCTATCGGGGCCGTTGTGCTGGGGGATTATCTCTCCATCGAGGAGGGTCATTCGGTGAAGAGGCTAAACAGGGTCCTCGCCGTCCCCGTGGGCGACGAGCTCCTCGGCAGGGTCATAGACCCCCTCGGCATTCCGCTGGACAACAAGGGCCCGATACCCACAAGCAGAATGCGGCCTGTTGAATTTCTCGCCCCCGGTATAGCCGACAGACAGCCGGTAAAGGTTCCGCTTCAGACCGGTATCAAGGCGATCGACGCGATGACCCCGATAGGCAGGGGGCAGCGCGAGCTTATCATCGGTGACCGTAAAACCGGCAAAACCACTATCGCCATCGACACGATCATCAATCAGAAAGGCAAGAACTGCTACTGCGTTTACGTCGCCATCGGCCAGAAGGCCTCTACGGTCGCCGCTGTTGTGGAGACGCTGGAAAAATACGGCGCGATGGATTATACCATCGTGGTTTCCGCAAACGCTTCCGACCCGGCGCCGCTGCAGTACATAGCCCCTTACGCCGGTTGCGCGATGGCGGAATTCTACATGTATGATAAGGGCAAGGATACTCTCTGCATATACGACGACCTTTCCAAACAGGCGAACGCGTACCGGCAGCTCTCGCTGCTCCTCCGCAGGCCTCCTGGACGCGAGGCGTATCCCGGTGATATTTTCTACTGCCACTCCCGGCTGCTCGAGCGCGCGGCGAAGCTTTCCGACGACAGGGGCGGCGGATCGCTCACAGCCCTGCCGATTATCGAAACCCAGGAAGGGGAGGTTTCCGCGTATATACCGACGAACGTTATTTCCATCACCGACGGCCAGATCTATCTCCAGCCGAGCCTTTTTGCGGCCGGCATTCGCCCGGCAGTCGATGTCGGAATTTCGGTTTCCCGTGTTGGAGGAAACGCGCAGACCAAGGCCATGAAAAAATATGCGGGTTCGCTGCGGCTGGATCTTGCCCAGTTCCGTGAGCTCGAAGCCTTCGCCCAGCTCGGAACCGAGCTCGACGCGGCCACCCAGAAACAGCTCGACCGCGGCCAGCGACTTGTCGAGGTGCTCAAGCAGGGGCAGTACAATCCGATGGCGGTTTCGGAACAGGTGGCGATTATCTACGCTGGAACGCAGGGTTATCTCGACAAGATTCCGGTGGAAAAGGTTCGCGATTTCGAGGTCAAGTTTATCAAGTTCATCGACGAGGCGCACCCCGAGCTCCTGGACGAGATCGCCTCGACGGGTGAGCTAAAGAGCGTCGAGAAATTCGGAAAGGTGTGCGCGGATTTCGCCGAAAGCTACATGTCCGGCGTTCACGCGGATGTTCGATAGGATGCGTCAACGATATTTCTGAGAAGGATAACAGACTGTGGCGACACAAAGGGAGATAAGAAAACGCATCAAATCAGTGGCGAGCACACGGAAGATCACCAAGACGATGGAAATGGTCTCCACCGCCAAGATGAAGAAGATGCAGACCCGTCTGCAGATGTCCAAACCGTATTCCGAAAAGATCGACAGGATAATCACCCACCTTCGGGATTCCGGAGTGGACGATGTCGTCGATCCCCTTCTTCAAGAGAGGGCCGATCCGACCCGGATACTCATCGTGATGATCACCGGAAACAGAGGGCTCTGCGGCGGTTTCAATACCAATGTAATCGACAATACGCTCGCCTTCAAGAATAGGCTGGCGATCGAGGAAGGCAAGGAAGTTCTTCTGTATACCATAGGAAAAAAGGGGAACGGATACCTCAAGTTCATCGAGGAGCCTGTTTACAAATTCGTCCAGAACCTGGAGGACAAGCTCACCTTCAATGAGGCGTCGGCCATCGGTTCGGAGCTTATAAGCCTCTTTTTAAACGGCGAGGTCGACGAGGTGTATCTTTCCTCCACCAGGGTTGTCTCCTCCTCTTCGCAGAAGCCCTCCATACAGAGGATACTTCCGATTACACCGGACCGTACCGATGTAGAACAGAGCGTTTCCGAGTTTCACACGCAGTATATTTTCGAGCCGAGTCCGTATAAGATATTTTCTTCGCTCTTACCGTTGTATATCAAGGTAAAGATCTACTCGAGCCTTTTGGAGTCCGGTTACTCCGAGCAGTTTGCGCGGCGCGTCGCGATGAAAAACGCCACCGACGCGGCTACAGAAATGGTTCGCGAGCTTACCATCCGGTATAACAGGGTGCGTCAGGCCAAGATCACCAACGAGATCGCGGAAATCGTGGGCGGCGCAGCGGCGCTGGAATAGAGATTGTTGGAAGTGCGCAGGGTCATCATCTTTAGTTAAAGGAGTTGGTTATGAGTCAGAATGTCGGCAAGGTGGTTCAGGTAATCGGTTCAACTCTGGATGCCGAGTTCCAGGAAGGACATTTACCGGAAATTTATAATGCTCTTACCATAGACACCGAAGTCATGGGCGAGAAGATGCATCTCGTCTGCGAGGTCCAGCAGCACCTTGGCGGTAACAGGGTGCGCGCGGTTGCGCTCGCCGCAACCGACGGCATTCGCAGGGGCGACAACATCATCGACACGGGCGCGCCGATTTCGGTACCTGTGGGCGAAGAGACCCTGGGAAGGGTTTTCAACCTGCTTGGGGAGCCTGTCGACAAGAAAGGCCCTATCCAGGTGAAGGAGCGCCGTCCGATCCATCAGAATCCCCCGAAATTCGACCAGCTCGAGCCGAAGTCGGAGATTTTCGAAACCGGAATAAAGGTCATTGACCTGCTCGAGCCCTACATTAAGGGCGGAAAGACCGGACTCTTCGGCGGCGCGGGCGTCGGCAAGACGGTCGTCATTATGGAGCTTATCAACAACGTTGCCCAGCAGCATGGCGGTTATTCGGTATTTGCGGGCGTGGGGGAGAGAACCCGTGAGGGTAACGACCTCTGGCTGGAGATGCAGGAGTCCGGGGTTATCAACAAGGCCTGTCTCTGTTACGGCCAGATGAACGAGCCCCCCGGGGCCCGTCTGCGCGTCGCGCTATCGGCGCTTACCATGTGCGAATATTTCCGCGATCTATCGGGAAGGGACGTCCTTCTTTTCATCGACAATATTTTCCGTTTCTCGCAGGCCGGCTCGGAGGTGTCCGCGCTGCTCGGGCGTATGCCCTCGGCGGTGGGATACCAGCCAACCCTTGCTACTGAAATGGGAGCCCTTCAGGAGCGGATTACATCTACCAAAAATGGTTCGATCACCTCGGTTCAGGCGATTTACGTTCCGGCCGACGACCTTACCGACCCGGCCCCGGCCACCGCGTTTACGCATCTCGATGCCCAGACGGTTCTTTCCCGTCAGATCGCCGAAAAGGGAATTTATCCGGCCGTCGACCCGCTGGAGTCGTCGTCGCGTCTTCTCGCGGCCGACCTCATAGGCGAGGAACATTATAACGTCGCCATGGAGGTAAAGCGTATTCTTCAGCGCTACAAGGACCTCCAGGACATCATCGCCATTCTCGGCATGGATGAGCTTTCGGAAGAGGACAAGCTTCTGGTTCAGCGCGCGCGGAAGATCGAGCGCTTCCTCTCCCAGCCCTTCTTCGTCGCCGAGCAGTTCACCGGTTTCGCGGGCAAGTTCGTGAAACTTGAGGAAACAGTAAAAAGCTTCAAGGCCCTTATCGCCGGCGAATACGACCATCTGCCGGAACAGGCGTTTTATATGGTCGGCGGCATCGAGGAGGCCGTGGAGAAGGCGAAGAAACTCCAGTCCGGGAAGTAAGCCATGAGCATGAAATTACAATGCACCATCCTCACCCCGGACAGGATACTCTATGAGGGCGATGTCCATTTCGCCGTCGTGCAGGCATATGACGGCGAGGCCGGGTTTCTGTACAATCACGCCCCTCTTGTCTCCGAGCTCGGTATCGGGGAGGTGCGCCTCAGGACCGGTGAGCTTACGGAGTATTTTACGATAGAGGGCGGGTTTGTCGAAATCAACGACAACAAGCTCGTAATTCTCGCCGAAGACGCCTATGCCAAAGCCGACTTGGTTAAGGATAAAATCGAAAAGGAACTGGCCGTGGTCCAGGCGAAAGAGCCGAAGGGCTACGAAGAGCGGCTCCAGGTTAGTATCGAGCTGACCAAGTTAAAGGCAAGGCTGAAAGTGGCATCCCGCTGAATTCAACTCAGCCCAATCGAGCGGGGGGTGCCGATTCCGGCATCCCCTTTTATTTTTTTATAAGCTTCCAATTTCTTCAAAAAACCCCCGGAAAAACCGATAGTATAGCTGAGGAAGCGCACTCTGCCCGTGCGCTCGATGCTTTTAGCCAATAAGGTGAAAGTACGTTGAATTCCCTGAGGGGGGCTTGTATTATTGATTTGGGGCGGTGTTTTTGCCCTGTTTGAAACGGGACAAGCTATAGAATGCAAAAGAAAACTGAACATATAGAAGCGGACTCCGATATTCCGGGTCTCACCCTTGAAGAGGTGGCGGATATCCCTGAAACTGTTAGCCTGGAGCGAGTCATAGAGGGGGAGAATGCCCCGGAGAGACGGGAGAATCCGGAAAATGACATGGCAGACGGAGAGGAGATCGCCGATATACGCCATACGGTAACGCATTCGGTATCGGTAGTGGATGAATTTTCCGAGGCGACCACCAGGGGGCGCCCCATGAAGGAGACCCGGATTCCGGACATCAGCTCGCTCGCTTCGGAAGTGGACACTTTTACGAACGTTTCAAGGGAAGAGAGAATACCCGTGGCCAGGGCGGGTGAAAGCGGGAAAGTGGAAGGAAACGGATATTCGGATCCGGCGAAACGACCGCCGGACACTGCACCTAAAAAGACGGCGACGGCTACCGAAGCGCGTCCCTCATCCGGGGCCGGAGAAATTATCATCGACGAGGACGATGATATCGATATCGATTATTATTCCCTTGAAGAAATTGAAGGAACGGCTCTCCCCGACATGCCTGAATCCGATTTTGGTCCGGCGGAGACGATGACGATACAGGCCGGCCCGGAGGAGGCGTCCTCTGTCGAGGATGGCCAAATCCACGGAGGGGATGAAACGCCTGTACAGGTAGAGAAGGACATTCTCACCTTCGAAATTCCCGATGACGTAATGGAAAAGACGGCCGAAGAGCTCGAGCTTGGGGAATGGGAAGCGATCGATCTGGGGGAAGCCGAAAAAATCGCGAACGAGGACATTCTGTTCCTCCGCGAGGAGGACCTGATCGAGGAACTGGAGGAATTCGATCTTATACCTGTTAAACAGGAGCCGCCGACGGACTCAAGGCCCGCTCGAAAAGCTAAAAAGCCGGAGAGGCTTAGCGCCGTGTCTGTCGAGCGGAAGGAGGAGGCGGCTCCCGCGGCCGTTCAGGCGGTAAGTGAGGGCCACGCTACGGTTCTGGAGACGTTACCCCCTGCCACAGCATTGAAGGAGAGCAAAGAGCTCGAGGTGAGAGAAACGCTTCTCGAGATTACGGAGGAGGGAGATACAGGCATCGCTTCCCAGGACGCCAGGCCGCCTGTTAGCCGGAAGGAAGCGGTCTTTCCGGCGGAACCCACTGTCGAACCGCCTGCGCTAACCCCGCCGGCGGAACCCCCAGTCGAATCGCCCATGCTAACCCCGCCGGCGGGACCGGCAGCTTTCGAAGAGCCGCGGATTGAGACACCCCCGGCCCGAAAGGCGGTTGGAAGCGAGATTCGGGCCATAGATATTGATGAAGACGGTGAGGTGCTTACTTTCGGAATTGAGGATGTTCCGGTCAGGGAGGATGTCAGTGCGCATCCGAAACCGGCGACCGATATCGGGCACACTCCTCCTCCGCGCCTGGAACCCCCGCCGGCCAGGCCGGTATCGAGGATCGTTCGCGAGAAAATTCCCGATGCCTTGCTCAGGATAGAACCGGAGCACGGGCGTGCGGTATTCATAGATGACGGCCTTGTAGACAAGGAGCTGGAAGAAAAAACCGCCATCTTTGAGGTAACAGATCTTGAAAGATTGACGTCTCAGATCGTCGAAATCATAGAGGGCGAGGCCAAGCTGCTGTCTGAGGCGGATGTCACGGAAGACCGCGACAGAATCGCGAGCGTTATGAAAGGGCAGACTCCGGCATTTGAGGACCTGCTCATCGATATGGAGGGTGAATATTCCTTTAAAGATGATGAGCTCGACATTATAGATAACGCCTTTGCCGCCGAGGATTACGGAAGTTACATCGGGGCCATAGACGACCTTGCGGGCGGGAGCGGCGAGAGGGCCGTTTCCACTGCGGTGGAGCTTCTCGGGCTCGATATGGGCGAACTCGGGTCCATCGAACAGGGCAGTTTCTTGAAAGAGTATGATAAACTGGATATCGACGATCTCCTCGCATCGGCTCAGTCCGGGATGGACCAGCCTGTTTCGGATCTCGATATTCTGAAGAAATGTACGTACATCGTCGCGAAAAAAGGCGGCATCTTCGAAGAGGAGCGAAGGAGCATCGAGGAGGATGTTTCCTCCGGGACGGCGCTTGTTTACGAGGAATCGGTGGACGAGCTTCGCGGGAGGCTGGAGAAAATCCGAGGGAAGCGCCGTATTGCCCCGGACGAGGGTCTCCCGAACATCAGTGACAGTGTTATTATCATCGAAAACGGCGGGGATATCGAACGTTTTGTCGAAACGATGCCGGAAGGAAAGAGGGACATAATGCGCAAGCTCCTGAAATATCTCGACGGACTCTTCGAAAAACTGCCGGAGGATGTGATTAAAAATTTCGCGAAATCCGAATATTTCGACCTGTATTCGAAAGTCATGATCGATCTTGGTGTATGACATGGGACTCCTTGAAAAGGCTCTTCAGTATAAAAAGGAAATGAACGCCAAGGGGCAGGACACCCTGATTGACCGGATACAGGGACCGGCCGAGACGGAATTCATCGAGGACGCACCGGAGATCGCCGCCGGAGGAGCAACGGGGCCGGACACACGGCAGGAGACGGATTTCTTCGAACTGAAGGATAACGATCTCTTCGAGTTGCCCCCCGAGGGTGACGCAGGGCCCTCAAGGGAAACCGGCGCCACTCCGGAGGAGTTTGTCGGACCGGCAGAGGGTCCGGCCGATGAGGATTTTTCGCTTCACGAGGAACCAGTGGTCATCATCCCCACCAACGCCGGGGAGAATGGGGGCGCGTCACCGGACCCGTTGGGGCCGGAAGACATTCCGCCCCCACTGAAGGATGAGGGCGCTTATGTGGAGGAGACCACTCCGGCCAAACCGGTTGGAATCGGAGAGTTGCCGGAGAATGCGCCGGGCACGGGGATTTCGGAGGGATACGAGGAAGAACCCTTTATCGACATCACGGAAGAAGCCGGAGAGATCAAGCCAAAGGAGCGGCCTGGAGACGCGGGACGTGTACTCGAAGAGATTGTGGATCGTGTCGATCGTTCCCGGCCCGGGGAGAAACGCTTTCATGATTTCATGGTGCTGTACGAAATAGGAAAGGAAATCGTGAAGGCCGAAACCAGAGCCGGGCTTTATGATGTCCTATTATTTTCCATCATGGGGCAGATAGGGGTGTCCTCCTCATCAATACTTATCCCGGATCCGGCCGACCCAAAACGATGGTTTATAGCCGATTTCAGGGGCATCTCAATCAAGAATCCGACCATGTTGTTCGATACTTCCGCCGGAATACTGGGGAATATATTCAAACGCCGGGAGATAATCGACCTCGACGTCTATAAGAGTACGATCGAGCACGCCGATGAATATTTCAAGTTCGTCTCTATCGACGCGCGGCTGATTTCGCCCCTGTCGTATGATCAGAACATTTTCGGCGCGGTGGCGCTGGGCGAGAAAATCACAATCGGCGATTACACGGATGCGGAGAAGGATTTCATACTTTCGATCTGCGAGATAGCGGCTGTAGCCCTCTGGAGAATAAACGCGATAGAAACTACCGAAGAGGAAGCGCGGCGATACGGCTCGGAAGCGGCCCTCTGGAAACGAATTGACGAATTCAGAACGGAACTGCTCGCCCACGCGGATATTAGATCCGCTGAGACTCTGAGCGTGGCATTGATGCGGCAGGCGGGTGTAGAGTCATTCGCCGTTTTCCTAAAGGATGAAAAGGAGAAGGCCTATGTTCCCATGATACAGGATGCGGCAAATTCGCCTGATATCGACACCTCCTCGTTCAGGATAGCCATGGACCATCCCCTGGCGGTCAGGCTTAAGGAAGGGAAAAGGCCTTTGCGCATAGAGGACCTGTCCCCATTCGATTCCGTCCAGTCGGCGTTCAGCGAGGCGCAGCTTAGAAGAATGAATGTTTTTTACATCGATCCATACTGCGTAGGTGGTGATCTAAAGGGCTTTGTCGGGGCGTTCAGGCTTTCGGACACGACCGAGGCGAAAAATGCCGCAGTTTTTCTGGAAAGATATTCCGGCGTGATCGTGCCAAGTTTGCGGGAGATCCTGGATGCTGACGCCGCGAGCCGAAGGTTCATCGATGCGGTTGAACCGCAAATGCGGCGTGTCTCAATGGCCTTCGAGCACGCGAAAAGCGTTGGGGTGCCGATAACTCTGGTTCATTTTTCCATCAAGAATTTCAAACGCTTCAATAACCTTTATGGAGCGGTAGAGGCGGGTGAACTTTTATCGCGATGCGAACGTGTGATTGTCGCGCGGCTGTCGGATTCCGATTTTTCAATCAGATTTGACAGAAGCAGATTCCTCCTGGTCTTGCCCGGCAAGAACAAGAAATTCGCGATACCGCTCGCGAACAGCATACGTAACGAAATAACGCAATCGTTGAAAAAAAGGGAAATGCAACTGATGCTGGTTTACCTGACGGCGGAGTATCCCGAAGACGGCGACGATCTCGATACGCTTCTGGACAGCGTCGAGTCAGTGTAAACCAGGGTCCGGCAGGGAGCGCTCAGCGGAACAGGATTCCGGGATTCACCGCGGTCCCGCCTCTTCTTACCTCAAAATGCAGGTGCGGCCCGGTGGTCCGCCCGGTGTTGCCTGAGAGGGCGATCGGATCGCGCATATTGACAACATCGCCGTTCTTTACCAATATTTTACTAAGATGGCCGTAGTACGTGTAATACTCGTGTGAGTGACGAACCACGACCAGCAATCCGTATCCACCCTGATAACCGGTAAAAACCACCCTGCCGTCACGCGCGGCGTGGACCTTCGAACCACGGGGACATGCTATGTCTATCCCCCTGTGGAATTGCAGCCTGTCGCTGAATGGGTCCCTCCGTGTTCCGAAGCCCGAGGTTGTTACGCCGATACGCAGGGGGTGAATGAACCCGGTGCCAAGAAACATCGAGCGCTCGATACCCGAAACCGAGGCGCAGGGTATGAAAATATAGCCGCTGTTTGCGATGAAGCCGTTGTTGGCTTTTTTTATGTATTCGGCCCCCACCTGAAAGGATGAGGAGACGGACACGATGTTGTCCTCTTTTTTAAGACGATAGATAATTCCCCGCATGTTCGGTATATAGATGTCCCTGCCGGTCTCCATCTGGCCGGGAGAGGAAAGGCCGTTAACCGTCATAAGCGTATCGATGTTCTGGGAGGTTCGGGCGAGAATGGTCCAGAAGGTGTCCTGGGACTTCACCCTGTAGCGATAGAAAACGAGCCCCGGGAGGGCTTCCGGGTCCCGTCCGCTTTTAACGACATAAATGGATTGTCGTATGTCGTCCCTCAATGCCTTTATCGCCTCTCCGCCGAATTCCAGGGAGTCGATGGTTTTTATACCGGCAAAGGCCGCGCCATCGAGGAAGAGCCATAGGATGGACAGAATTAATGTGGAACGGGCATGGCGCCTAATGACGGTGAGATGCTGAAACATACAGTGATCGCTTTCCCCGTGCGATAATGGTATTCCTCTTGATTATCGGTCGAATCGGCCCTTTCCGGTAGTAAATTACAATAGGACATAATTCGGAGTCGGCCTTCCTCAAGGAACCGGCAGGTGCCTTTCGGGACGAGTGGGGGTGTGGAAAAATTTTCTTGTTGAACAGGATTGACGCAAATGTTATAAACGGAACAATCAGGCCGGAAACTGATCCGTTACACGTGTCCGGGGATGGTATGGACGAAAAAAAGGAAAAGGCCTTAAAGATTGTCAAGTCGATCAAACTGCTCGAGGGCGTATACAAGACCAGCTCCGATCCAAAGCAGCGCGCCCGGGTAAAAAACGACCTGGGGGAACTTCGAAAATCCCTGCAGGAAATGTATCCTTCTGCCGTATTAAAGGAGCTGGAGGACGCCATCTATTCGGAAATAATGCTTGCGCGTCACGCTTCAGACGAACCGGACAAGGACGCCGGCGAGGCCCTTTCGGATGTTCAGTTCGAACGGATTTCCCCGTATTCGAGCGACGAGGAGATCAACAGGGCCGCAAGCATCTTCAGGCATTTCAGCGAACGGATCTGGGGTGTGGTCTCGGACCAGCATACGAGGCTCGATTTCTCGAATTCCGGCACACGCGACGCCTTATACCGGAAGCTCGAACAATGCGGCAGGTCTCTTAATATTTTCGAGCAGACGATATCGGATATAGCCCGTTCGAGATCGCCGGAATATGTCGGGCAACTGCAGATGATGCGCGTAAAGCAGGGGAGGGTGTTTCTCTTCGATCTTTACGATTTTTTCAAGGAGACCGGGGATTTTATCGCCGGGCTTATTTCGGACGCGGAATTTGGGGGGGCCATGGTTCTCAACCATGATGATCTCGTCGTCTATGAGGATTTCGAGGCTTACCATACCTTCGCCGGCTTTACGGTAATCGAGGCCCTCAAACGCCTCAAGCTTTTTGTCGACAAGGCCATGGAGGTGATAAACCTCCCCGAGATCAGAAAAATCGAGAAGCCTCGTTGAACAAAAACATCGGGACGGAATAATTGCTGTTGACAATTTTCTGTTCGGCCGTATTGTAACTTCCGGCCAGTCGACAGGATTTGCCGGCCGTACGAAGCGGGAAGCAATAAATCTGAACAACAGGAAAGGGAATGCAATGGCCTTAACGAAGATCGGAGGCGATATCGCGAACAATCTGATCGGTGAGAATTCCTATTTCACCGGAAGGTTTCTGATAAACGGATCGCTCAGGGTTGACGGCAGATTCGAGGGAAAATACCTCCAGGCTGATCAGCTATATATAGGTCCCACAGGCAAGGTCAAGACCAACATCAACGCGGTATCCGTCATAGTGGAGGGGCTCATTATCGGCAATATCAACGCTTCAAACCGCGTGCTTCTCATGCCCACCGCGAAAATATTCGGAGATATTAAAACACCGGAACTCATCATCCAGAACGGAGTCATACTCGAAGGCCGCTGCAATATCTCCAACGACCTTAAATCCTCGGCCAAAGACCTTATCGAGGCGGAGTACGAGAAGAACAAGATAATCCCCGAGGAGTTTCTTGGCAAGGACTGACATCCGCCTGGGTGTAACCCTGGGCGATCCCGCCGGCATAGGCCCCGAGGTGATGCTTGGCGCCGCAAATAGAATTGAAGACCCTTCCATAATTCCGATAATTATCGGCCGCAGTTCGGTTGTGGACCGTTGGTATGGCGACCTGGCGGCCGGATATGAACGCCTGAGGGCGGAGGACGTCGCCGCCGGAAATTTTCATCGCGGCGCAAAATATCTGATCGATGTAGGGGGTAGCCGGGAGGATCCGGTTCCCGGCCGCGGTAGCGTCGAAACAGGCCATGAATCGAAGGCGTATATCGACGCCGGGATCGGCCTCTGGAGACAGGGGCTGATCGACGCACTTGTCACCGGTCCGGTCAACAAGGGCTTTATAGAAAAGACCGGCTGCGGTTTCACCGGACACACCGAGTACATAGCGGATGCCATCGGGGAAAACGATCCGAAGATGATGATGTTCTCGTGCGATTACAGGGTGCTCCTCGTTACAACCCATATTCCAATAGCGGAGGTGACGGCCGCCATAAGCGTGGAGCGAATCCTGGGGACCATACGCGCGGGATGGGAGGCGGTTAGCATCATAGATGAGCGAGCGCCTCGAATAGGAGTGACCGGCCTCGACCCCCATTGCGGGGACGACGGCGCCATCGGACATTTTGATTCATCGATAACAGCCGAAGCTGTCAGGCTGGCTCGTTGTGCGGGGATTGACGTGGAAGGGCCAATGGCGGCGGATACCCTCTTTCTTCCCGATCGCTGGAGGCGATACGGCCTGGTCATAGCCCACTATCACGATCAGGGATTGATCCCTTTTAAAATGCTGGCCTTCGAAACTGGAGTCAATGTCACCATAGGTCTTTCAATGGTCCGCACCTCACCGGATCACGGAACGGCCTACGATATCGCGGGGCGGCGCATTGCATCCAGTGGGAGCGCGCTGGAGGCGATGAAGGTGGCGCGGCTGCTTGCCTCCCGGAAGCTCGCTTAACGCGCCGGCGCGGGGCCGATTCCTGCCATATCGAGACGATGCAGGATTTTCTTGGTGATATTTTCGTAGAGCCGGGCCTCATTCTCGCCGGAGGCTTCGGCAAACAGTACGCGCGCCGTATTTTCAGATTTCGTGACCCTTATCAACACGGCCACGGTCATGTTCTCCGCGGTGCTTTCCACCTGGGCGGATTCATCTCCGCTGTAACGGAATAGCTCCCTTCCGCGCGAAAAACCGTAAACGCAAACCTCAAAGGAACTCCCGCTCGGGCCCGAAAGATCCCTAAGCGATGACTCCAATTGTTCCCTCAGCGGGGCCGGGTCGATGCCGAGGTCGGAGACGATTCGCACGGTGCCGGCGACCCTGTCCAATGAGCGGTTTGCGATAGTATGGGGCACGCATGAGATGACGTTGAGAAGGACGAGGGCTGCCAGTAGAATCCCGACGGCCTCGGGAGTCGTCGGGGGCCGGAAGAAGCGGGAGCCGGCCGGCGCTGGGAGCATGTGGCGTGGCGCCTCCAACATGTGCATTATTTCGTCCGTGAACAATCCAGGATTTTATGACTCAATTGGGGCATGCTATCTACCGATAACGGTAATTGTAAAGTTTTAAAAGGATATGGCTGATCCGGTCATGGAAAAAGCGCTGCTCGTAAAGTCGATTTTCTTCTTTATCGCGCTCTGGGGGCTTGCCACCGCCTTCCTGTGGTTTCGTCCGCGCATAGAATTTTTTTGGAAAATCGTCGCCACGCTCATTTTCGGGTTTTATGTATGGTTTTTCTGGAAGGAGATCAATTCGGGATACGCCTCTTTCGCGGGGGATTGGTATCCTGTGACGATAGATTTTCTAAAGGAGCTTACGGCGCTTGCGTTCGTAAACCTTTTTTTCTTCTGGCCGCTGGCGTTGGTCATCGTGTTCTACAAGGCTGACGAGATGGGGGCGGAGCGCCTGCTGAAGATGATGTGTCTACTTACGCTTCTGCTATGGGTCGTGTTTGTGGGATACGTCTATTACGACAAGGGTATCGATAAGTTTCTCTATGAGAACCTCAGAAAGATGATACCGGATGCGCGATAGAATCATCCCCCTGTTTCTCGCTCTGCTCGTTCTCGGGAGCGCGATCGAAACGCGCCCCGGGCCCAACTCCACCGAGTTGTACAGGTCAGCGGAACGCCTGGCCCTGAACGGTAGGATCGATGAAGCCATTGCCGGTTTCCAAAAAGCGCTGGAAATAAATCCCCATTATTCGCTTGCCCATTACGGACTTGGGAAAGCATACCTCTTCCGACAGGGCCTTTTAAGGCAGGCGGTATATCACCTGGAAAGGGCGGTCGATCTGGACAAGGGATTGGCCAGGGCCTACTTTTATCTGGGGATGGCGTACATGTTTTCGAAAAGATACGGTCAGTCGCTTAACGCGTTCAATGCGGCGTATGAGCTGGACAGAAACCTTGTCGAAGCGCTCTACAATATGGCGGTTATATACGATCTGATCAAGCAGGGGACCATGTCCGCCAGGTCATACGATCGATATCTTCTGGAAAGGAACAAGAGGGATTCGGATATACTGTTCTGAGATGAAAAAGGGACGGACCCCTCGGCCCGTCCCTCTTCAAGCGGCCTATTTCTCGGTGACGGTCTCTATGGTCGTCTGCGGCGGGATGATGTCCACAAACACGGAAAGGATGGTGCTGTTGGACGTGTTGCCCATCTTGTCCACCGCCTTGGCCTCGATGAGATGATCGCCGTTGGTGGCGAAGGAGATCGGCTCCTTGTAGGCCATAAAATCTCCCTTGCCGTCGACCCTGACGAGAATTGAAGCCACGCCGGACTCGTTGTCCTCGGCCGCTACCGCGTATTTATAATCCATGGACGCAATAGCCTTGGCGTCCTTCCGCACAAGCTCCTTGTCGGGGGTGATGCTGACCTTGGGTGCGATATTGTCGATGAAGAGCTTGATGGAGGCTTCCCTTAGCTCGACTTCCTTGCCGTCGGCGTCATCGATCACCTTAAGGGCGAAAACCTCGGCAAGATTGGACACTCGGTCGATGGATTTGGCCTTAAGCTCGACCTCTCCGTCATTGATAATATTGAACGGTGCGACGTAGTCGGCATAATCTCGCCCGTTAATGGAATACTGGGTCGAATCCACTCCGGAAAGAGCGTCTTTCGCGATGACTGTAAAATTGACGCTCTTTGTGCTGTAAAGCCTGTCTCCGATTTTGAGTACCGGGCTGCTGGCGGCGACCGCGATATCGGGGGCCGTGTTGTCAATGGTGATGCGGAACATTTTTTCGTCTTCCTTGTTACCGAGTTTGTCGGTGCCGAAGAAGGCTATTATGTGCTTCCCTTCGGAATCGATCGCAAAAGGCTCCTGGTAGACCGCCAGGGTCCCGTCATCTATGCGGTATTCGATCTTTTCGGCCATCACGTTGTCTTTGGTGGTCAGTTTAAAAAGGACCTTGGAATTCGCATAGGTAGTAACTCCGTCGTAGTAGGTCTTCGCCTGGAGGGCGCTGATAGCGGATGCCGCGTCCTTCGCAACGACCTCGTCACCGGCCATGTCCTCGGTTTTTTTCTCTTCGGTGGCGGCGGGCTGGTCCTGCGAAAAGGACAGAGTCGACACGAAAAGGGCGAAACTGAGGCAGAGAATCAATATAGTGAACCTTTTTAGCATAACGACCTCCATTTTATTTATACGCGTTTATTTAGATGCATGAAAGTACACGGCGCAAGGGCCTGGTACCGGTCGATTAGTGCACGGTGATTGATTGACCTTCCGGAGTACGGCGCCACCGAGGGCGCACGTGTCGAACCGGGTGATTACCGCCGCAGAACGAGCACCACAGACTAATCTGCTACATGATGACCGGCATTTTTTTTATTGTCAATCGATATTTAGCGTGAAAGTGTAAAATTGAAGGATTTCACGCGGGCGCCCGCCCCGTGGGGGGAGTTTAGTCTGGGTCAATGGCCCGGGCCGGGGTGGGTCCTCCGCGCATGCATGAAGTAAAGGCTGAATGCCGTGACGATAATGGTGTGGTTGATCGAACCGTCTTCTATCATCCCCGGTATGCGATCCATTTCTACCAGCTCTACATCGATGTCCTCGGATGGATCGAGCTCCTGCCCGCCGGTTTTCCGGCAGTTTGTTGCCAGAAAGAAATGGATGTAATTGCTGAGTATGGCGGGATTCGCCGAGAGGCTCTTTAGCGGGATAATCTCTCCCGCTGAATACCCGGTCTCCTCCCTTAGCTCGCGAAGGGCGGCAGCGAACGGCTCTTCTCCAGAGTTAATGAGGCCGGCTGGAGTTTCGAGCGTGAACTCGTCGGTTCCAAGGCGGTGCTGGCGAACCATTATAAAGCGGTCGTCTTCGGTAATGGCGATGATGTTGATCCAGTCCGGGGTGTCGAGAAGATAAAAGGAATGGTCAATGCCCTTTACAGGGTGGCGGCACCTTAGCCTTTCCACGGAGAACACCCCGCTCGAGAGTAGTCTGTCACGCCCGAGAATAATCCACTTATTCATCCTGCCTCCAGTTTTAATCGACTGAAAGACCCGCTCGAACAGCCGGGCGAGTAGAGGTGCGTTTTATCGTGACGATATAGCCCGATTCATCCGACAATGTTCGGAGGTTCATTCGCCGCCCGGTCCTTTAATGAGGGAACAGCATCCGGTAGACGCCGAAATACAATATTATGGCCACGAGGATGAGCGGCGAAATGTAGCGGATGGAGAATGCCCACATTTTTTTAAGCGCCGCAAGCCGGGTGTCCGCGTCGAGCTCGTGTATCGCGTTCTTCAGGCCATATTTCCAGCCAAGGCAAAGGGCTATAAACAGGCCGCCGATAGGAAGCATGTAAATCGTCGTGAGCCTGTCCATGAAATCGAAATATGTCGTGCCGAAGAATATCCGGACATCCTTCAGCGTGCTGAAGGAAAGGGCCGAGGGAATGCCCAGCAGAAATATCAGCGAGCCGAAAACCAGGACCGCCTTTCGCCTGCTCCATCCCTTTTCGTCGGTTATAAAGGCCACGACCACCTCGACGAGCGATATGGAGGAGGTGAGCGCCGCGATGAACAGTAAAATGAAAAACAACACGGCGAAAACCGACCCATAGCTCATCTTCGAGAATACGACAGGCAATATATTGAATGTAAGCCCCGGGCCCTTGTCGGGAGTCATGCCGACGGCGAAGAGGGCTGGAAAAATCGCGAGACCGGAAAGAATCGCGGCGAAGGTGTCGAGCGTGACTATCTGAAGCGAGGAGCTGAGTATTTTGTCTTCCTTATTGAGATAGCTCCCGTAGGTGATCATCGCCCCCATGCCAAGGCTAAGGCTGAAGAAGCATTGCCCCATGGCCTCGATTACGGTTTTTACATCCACCTTCGAGAAGTCGGGCTTGAGATAGAACGCAAGGCCGGCGGAGGCGCCCTCCAGGGTAAGCGAGCGTATGATAAGGACAATCAAAATTATGAATAACAGCGGCAGAAGAAATTTATTCCACTTTTCGATGCCGTCTTTTATGCCCCTCATTACGATAAATACCGTTATAGCCATGAACAGAAAGAGATAAAAAACGGTCTCGAAGGGGTTCTGTATAAAACGCGTAAAGGTCTCCTCGGCGGCCCTGATGTCGGTCATTGAGCCTATGAAACCGCCCGCGCTCTTTACAATGTACCCGATGGTCCATCCTCCCACCACGCTGTAATAGGTCATGATGAAGAACCCGGAGGCCACGCCTAAATAGCCGACAAGCTTCCATCTGCCGCCCCCTATCTGTTTGAAGGCGCCGACAGGGTCGCGGCCCGTGTGGCGCCCGATAACGATCTCCGCTATCATGACTGGAAGACCGAGAACGACGATACATATAAGGTAAAGGACCACGAATGCCCCTCCGCCGTTTTCCCCGGCGAGGTAGGGGAATTTCCATATGTTGCCAAGGCCGATCGCGGAACCGGCCGCCGCCAGTATAAAGCCGATTTTCGATCCCCAGTGTTCGCGGGAGTTCTTATCGCTCATCTGTCTTTCTCTGTTGTAGTATTATGGAGATGCGCATGCGCCTCGAGGTTGCCGCTCCAGAGGTACCTGCGGGTTTCGGAGGCTATCACGCCGCTTAGCAGAAGAAGTGAGACGAGGTTGGGTATCGCCATCATCGCGTTCATGGTGTCGGCAAGGTCCCAGACAATTGGAAGGGCCGAAACCGAGCCTACCATAACCGCCAGCACCCATAGATAGCGATAGGGCCTAATTGCCCGTTTGCCGGCAAGGTACTCCACGGCCCGTTCGCCGTAATAGGACCAGCCAAGAATGGTGGAAAATACGAATGTGAGAAGTCCCACAGTCAATAGGACAGGACCTATCATGGGGATTTTAGCGAATGCCGCCCTTGTGAGGGCGGCCCCGGTCAGGCCGCCGAGGTCTGCGGGGTTGAGTATTATCTCGCTTACAAGCACGAGCCCGGTTAGCGCGCAGATTACTACCGTGTCCCAGAACGTGCCGGTGGAGGATACGAGGGCCTGTTTGACCGGGTTTCGGGTCTGGGCCGCGGCGGCGACTATTGGCGCGGAGCCGAGTCCCGACTCGTTGGAGAATAGCCCGCGCGCCATTCCGTACCTCGCCGCCATCATGACAGTCGCCCCCGCGAAACCTCCTCCGGCAGCCTGTGGGGTGAAGGCGGATTTAACGATGAGCGCCACGGTCTCAGGTATCACTTTTATATTGATTAATAGGATAATCACGCATCCCGCGATATAAAACAGGGCCATGAACGGAACGAGCTTTTCGCATACGCGGGCGATGGATTTTATGCCGCCGAGAATGACCACACCAACGAGGACGCTCATTATGATGCCGGTTACCCATGGAGAAACAGCGAAGGTTTCTTCCATCATTGCGGCGATAGAGTTCGCCTGAACCGTATTGCCGATGCCGAATGCGGCTATGGCGGTGAACAGGCAGAAGAGGAGCGCCAGCCAGCGCGCGTTAAGTCCCCGCTCGAGGGCATACATGGGGCCCCCAAGCATGGTGCCGTCGGAGGTCCTTACACGGTATTTTACGGCGAGAACGGCCTCCGCGTACTTGGTCGAGATTCCGAAGACGCCCGTAAGCCAGCACCACAGGACGGCCCCGGGACCTCCCAGGGCGACGGCGGTGGCGACTCCTACGATGTTACCGGTTCCTATGGTGGCCGCGAGAGCGGTGGCAAGCGCGCCGAAATGACTGACATCGCCATGGCCGTCCGAATCGCGGGCAAAGGAGAGTTTTATTCCGAGAAAAGTGTGGCGCTGGATAAGGCGCAGTCGGACGGTAAGGAAAAGGTGCGTGCCGAGGAGGAGGATGAGCATCGGCGGTCCCCACAGGTAGGCGTTTGCGGATTTAATCAGTTCATGGAATTCCTGCATCCTGCCTCCATGGTATGGATTGACGGAATGGAGCTTCGTCCGGACGGGGGAAACTCGATATGGGAAAATGGAGTTGCCGTTAAGCTTTCGGAACGCGTTTCACCTCACCGTCGCGGCAGGGAGACGGCGCTTTTCTGAAGACCAGATGGCAACCCCGACTATCTGTTCAAATATAATTTCAGGATGGAAGCGCGGCTGTCAAGTAAATTATGGCTTGTTACACGACCAGCAACTCGCGCTCGATGAAAAAAACCCTCGCCAAGGGGCGAGGGTTAAACTAATGGTAAAGAAGTGTGCGGTCCCCGCGGGGTCAGATCGTTGCCGTTTTGGGGGCCGCCAAAAAAATGAGACCACCCTTTTTATTCGAGCGGAATCCTCATTTTATAAAAAGATCTCCACACGAATATGAGGGCTATGAGAAAAAGTGGAATGGAGATATACGATGCGTAGTTTACCGTTCCGGTTTCCCGGGCATGGACCGCCATTTCAATGGCGATCTCCGTTGCCAGGAGCCCAAAGAGCGTGGAAAACTTGATGATCGGATTAAGGCTGACCGAGGAGGTGTCCTTGAACGGATCGCCGACCGTATCGCCGATTACCGTAGCAGCGTGCAGATCGGTATTTTTTGCTTTTAAATCAACCTCCACCACCTTCTTCGCGTTGTCCCATGCACCACCCGCGTTGGCCATGTAGATTGCCTGGAACAGGCCGAAGCAGGCGATGGAGATCAGGTATGCCACGAAGAAGTTGGGGTTGAGGAGGGCGAAGGCCAGCGTAACGGACATCAAAGCGATGAAGATGTTCCACATTCCTTTTTGTGCGTACTGCGTACATATGCGGACCACGGTTTTGGAATCCTCTATGTCGGCCTCAGTTTTGTCGAGGTTCATGTTTTTTTTGATGAATTCGACCGCACGGTACGCGCCCGTGGTAACCGCCTGCATGGAAGCTCCGCAGAACCAGTAGATGATCGCGCCGCCGCAGATTAGGCCGAGCAGAATAGGCGCGTCGGTGAGCTGTACCTGAAGCATGTTCTTGCTCTGAAGGAGCAGAATGATGGAGAAGATCATTGTGGTGGCACCGACAACCGCTGTTCCGATCAGCACTGGTTTGGCCGTAGCCTTGAAGGTGTTCCCAGCTCCATCGTTAGACTCAAGATAGAACTTGCCGGACTCGAAGTCGGGTTCGAAGCCGAAGTCCTTTTTTATGTCATCCTTAATGCCCGGTATGCTTTCGATCTGGGATAGTTCGAAAATCGATTGTGCGTTGTCGGTGACCGGACCATAGCTGTCTACCGCGATATTGACCGGGCCCATGCAGAGGAATCCGTACGCCACCAGGCCGAAGGCAAAGATGGATGGATAGCTGATTACCTCTGCAGGAATGTAAAGGCTAACGAAGTAAGCGCCTGCCATAAGACCGGCGATCAGAATACCCTTGTAGAACGCGCTAAAGTTACCGGCAACGATACCGGAAAGAATGGTCAGTGACGCGCCGCCCTCCTTGGACGCGACGACTATTTCATTGACATGCTTCGATTTTGATGAGGTGAAAATCTTGGTGAACTCGGGAATAAGCACCGCGGCAAGCGTTCCACAGCTTATGATAAGCGCGAGATGCCACCAGACATCCGGCATCGGAGTCATGACGCCGTTTACCAGCACCTGGAGGTCGCTTATGAGAACATAGCTGCCCGCAAAAGAAACCGAGATGCACAGTATCGCCGCTATCCAGATCAGGCGCATGAGGGGCTCTTCGAAATCGAATTCTTTTTTACCTTTATACTTGGCCGAGGATATCGCCTGGTTGATGAAATAGGAAAGGCCGGAGCAGAAATCCATAAGAAACCGCATTGCGAAAATCCACACGATCAGTTTCCCCTGGATAGCCTCCTTAACGCTGGCTTCCGGGCTGATCACGGCGAGGGTGATGAAGGAGATCAGCGCGACGCCCGTGACGCCGTAGGTCTCGAAACCGTCGGCGGTTGGGCCCACGCTGTCGCCGGCGTTGTCGCCCGTGCAGTCGGCGATGACACCCGGATTGCGCGGATCGTCCTCCTTTACCTTGAAGACGATTTTCATGAGGTCGGATCCGATGTCGGCAATTTTTGTGAAAATCCCTCCGGCTATGCGAAGCGCGGACGCGCCGAGCGATTCGCCTATGGCGAAGCCGAGAAAACAGTAGCCGACGATGTTGCGCGGCACGAAGAGTAGTATGATGACCATCATTACGAGCTCAAGAGATATGAGGAAGAGCCCCACGCTCATCCCCGCGCGGAGGGGGATGTTCACCACGTCCCAGGGCTTGCCCGCCAGGGATGCGAAGGCGGTCCTCGAATTGGCGAAGGTATTGATGAGTATACCGGACCACGCAAAGGTATAGGACCCGCCCATGCCGATCACCGAGAAAAGAAGGATAAGGCCGAGCGTGGGTATTGTTTCGCCTTTAAGCACTAGGAAATAAAAGGCCATGGCGATGGCGATCAGACCAAAGAGCATCAGCAGGAACTTGCCCTGCTGGATCAGATAGGTCCGGCAAGTCTGATAGATGATCTCCGCGACCTTAAGCGTCGATTCATGGGCACGAATCGACTTTATCTGGTGGCGAAGGAAAAGGCTTATGCCGAGCGTTCCGGCTATTACCAGCGCTCCATAGAAGAGCAGGTTCCACGGAGTGATTCCCCCGAGCATCGTGTAGGGGGCTCCGTTATGAAGATCCGGTATGGCGAGGTCGGCCTCGCTGGCGACGGCCCGCAGCGCTGGAAGGAGGACCAGCGCCGCAAGGAGCGATAATTTTTTAAGCATCTTTTTCATGGTAACCTCTGTTCTTTTTGGTTGCTCATTATGCGGCTTTGGCTGTTCGACAAACGTAAGATTTACTCGATCGTCTCGTTACGCGACCCTCCAGATAAGTCACATGCCGGGACAAATGCCCGCCTTGAAGCGGCGCCTTTATGATACCGGCGCCGGAAATGGATTTTATGCCGGTTTTTTTCACCTCCTGTAACGATGTTCGCATGTTGACAATCCGGTCCACACCTCCCTGGTCGTGGCGGACAGGCGTTACGGGCCCTGCCGCCAGGCGGCAGGGATCATTCAGTCGAATGGGCCCTGTCCGGTGTTAAAAACTTGCGGATAGACCGGATGGCGAAAACGGCGCCCGTAAAGACGACTATCCAGCAACCGAAATACACCAGAGTGCCAATTGGATTGAACGAATGGTCTATCGCCGGGAACAGCGTAAGATTGATAATCGAGAAAAGTACCGTGTTGAGCGCATTTATAACCATTCACACCCCCGCATTGGAACCATCATGAATGGTGCGGATAGCACACGCCGCACCATCCCGCCGGAATCGGAAAACGCACGACGCGATAGTCTTGTTAGGGTTTTGAATGCTTAAAAGAAGGAGCCCTTGCTGAAGACGGGGAACTTAAAGCCTGGCTCAAGGGATTCCCGCACGATGTACAGGGTCCAGGTCTTTGAGGTTTTTACACTTACCAGCTGGCTTGACTGGTCGCGGCTTTCAGCGTTCTCATCCCTCGCCGCGCTTCCGCTCGCCGACTTGGAGCCTTCGGCGAGGATGTTATCCTCGACGCTGCCCTGACAGGCCTCGTATGATTTTTGACTGGTGTTATGGTCGATCTGGGCGATGGAAATTAAAGGAAAAAATAGAAGACACAGAGCGAATAATGATGTAATTATTTTTAACATATAATCGCCGGATGCCTCTATCAATGTATGACCATAGAAGGGGCGGCTTTGTTTTTTTCAAGCTTTTTATCGGTCGCGCCAAACCGTCCCTTTTTTTATATGCCGACACCTGCTCCGCGCCCCTTATAGGATTTTACAACCAGTATGGCCACTCCGAGGGATAAAATGATTAGAAGGATGTCCCCGGTGGCCAGCATATAGTTGCCCTGCGGGATATACTCCCTGGCGAGGATAACTATAAGCGAAGCGATTGTCGTAACGAACATGAAGATTCCAGGGATGAGCACGAAGAGGTGCTTTTTGCCCTTTTTCAACAGCCACATGCTTACGGTGATGAGGGTGAGGGCCGCTAGAAGCTGATTTGCGGAGCCGAAGAGAGCCCAGAGCTGTTTGAAGGCGTTGAAATAGGCAAGTATGAACATAAGCGCCACGCAGAGAAAGGAGTTGAAGATATAGGTGCCGAGCAGTTTCGGCACGTTTCTGAACAGCATGCGCCAGAGCTCCTCGAGCAGGTAGCGGTTGAGCCTGACGGCGGTGTCAAGCGTGGTGACGACGAAGCCCTCGACCATCAGGATGCCGAAAACCGCCCCGTAGATGATCGGCAGGCCGAAGGAGCTGTTTAGCATGCCTCCCATGCCGAGGGCAAAGGCGAGGATCGGGTTCGATTTTACGGCCGGATCGGTAGGGAACACGATCGATTCCAGCCTGTCGAACTGGAGGCCGTAACCGACCGCGATTACCACTCCGACGGCTAAAAGGGCCTCGAGGGCCATGCCGCCGTAGGCGACGACCTTCGCGTCGGGGCTCTCCTTGGATATCTGCTTGGCCGTGGTCCCGCCGGCCACAAGCGCGTGAAAGCCGCTGATCGCCCCGCAGGCAATGGTTATAAAAAGGATCGGCCAGATATACCCGAGATGGAGATTCCCGCTTGTGATATTTGTAAGCGGCGCATTTATTGTTTCGCCTCGCAGGCCGAGCACAAACGAGGCAGCTATCATGCCCCCGATGCCGCCGTAGAGCAGAAAGGAGTTGGTGAAGTCCCGAGGCTGGAGGATGAGCCAGACCGGGACCCCCGCCGCGATGAGGGTATATATCGAAAGGATGATCATCCAGATGGTGGTGTCGATTTTGATCGGGTATATGAGCCCTATCTCAATTGAAACCGCGCATATCATGATCGCGAGCGCGGAAACCACAAGACTGTTGAGCTTTTTTTTATACAGCAGAAATCCAATTAGGGGGGCCAGGCAGGTAATGATTATCACCGAGGTGGAGGCTATGCCGCCCACTACGGCGTAGGTCAATCCGTTCTCCACCACCGTCCGGATCTGGGCGGCGCTTGCACCGAAATGCTCGAGGGGATATTTCGACGAGAGGGCGGTGGTTGTAAGCGTTAGAAAAACCGAGGTGACCATTAGAAGCATGATGACGGTAAAGCCGATGAAAAGAAGGAAGCCTGTCCTGCCGAAGGTCTTCTCGGCGATCTCGGCGATGGAGCGCCCCTTTTCCCTCATTGACGCGAGGAGGGCGGAGAAGTCGTGCACCGCGCCGATGAAGAGCGTTCCGATTATAATCCACAGCCATACGGGCAGAAAGCCGAAAATGAGCGCGACGGTCGGGCCGATGATGGGTCCGCCTCCCGCTATCGAGGCGAAGTGGTGTCCGAAAATCACGAAGCGGCGCGTTGGCACGTAATCGACCCCGTCGTTAATCTCGACGGCGGGGGTCATGCGGCTCGCGTCGACGTCGAACAGCTTTTCGATATAAGGAGCGTAGAAGCGATATCCTAAGTATAGAATCGCGGCGGAAACGACGAGGATTGCCAGAACGTTCATGCTGTGCCTCCCGGTACGGTATCGAAGAACCGGACGCCGCAAGGATGGCGTCAGGGTTTCGGTTAGTCAAGAAAATTTGGTCCGTTTAAAAAGTGTTGACAGTCATCAATTTTTATGAATATGGTTCATTTAATGAATGCTATTCTTGTGGTTTAAAATTAGGAGGATTTATGGGCTTATTCTCCGTAATGATTCTGTTCTATCTGCTTTTTCCAGTCGTGGCGATCCAACTCTGTAAAAGATTCCCCGCCATCGACAAACTCGGCGCCGTTGTGGTATGTTACGTCGCGGGGATCATCGTCGGGAACATAGGCGTCATGCCGGCGGATTTCTCGAAGATCCAGCAGCCTCTCATGCTGGTCAACATCTCGCTCGCGCTGCCTCTCATGTTCTTCTCGCTCGATATACGACGATGGTCACGCCTGGCGGGAAAGTCCCTGCTCTCCTACTCCCTTCAGGTGATAGCCATCATCATCGTGGCGGTAGCCGGCTATTACATCTTTGCCGGAATAATCGGACAGGAGACATGGAAGCTGGCGGGCATGATCATCGGGGTGTACACGGGCGGAACCGTCAACCTGGGGGCTATCGCCACCGCGCTTCAGACGGACCAGACGCTCTATATCGCCGCGCATACATCCGACCTGGTCGTCTCATCGGTCTACCTGCTCTTCCTGATGACGATAGGGCAGCGCTTATTCCTGAAATTCCTTCCGGCCTTCGAGAAGGGGAACGGCGCAGAAGACGACGCGTCATTCTCCTTCAATTCGTACGATGGCATATTCTCCCGCCGGGTGTTCCCGCCTTTGCTGGGGGCTTTTGGCCTTGCCCTCCTGATTTTCGTGATCGGGGGCCTGTCTTTCCTCGTCTTCAGCGAGGACACGGCTTTCGTTGTGGCGATACTCGTTATAAGCACCCTGGGGATCCTGTTCTCGTTTGTTCCTTCCATAAGAAGTATCAGGATGACCTACCAGGCCGGGAATTATTTCATACTGATCTTCAGCCTGGTGGTGAGCTCCATGGCGGACATGAGCAAGCTCGTTACGACCGCCCCCATAATGCTGGTGTATGTGTCTTTCACCATAATAGTCTGCCTTCTTTTGCACGTTCTGCTGGCGCGCGTGTTTGCGGTCGACGCCGATACAGTCATCATCACATCGGTGGCGGGAATCTGCTCGCCGCCGCTCGTTCCAATGGTGGCATCCGCGCTCAAGAACCGTGAGATTGTGATCACCGGCGTGGTGACCGGCATTATCGGATGGGTTATAGGGACCTACCTGGGGATAGCGGTCGCCTATATTCTGCACGGTATTTCCTTATAAGGGGACGGCCGAAACGTTCGGGGCGGGGTTTCGACCGCGCTTTGGCTTTCCTGTTGTACCGTGCTTCCGGCACTGGCGGGACGGTAGTCCTCAAGCGGGGATGTGTCGATTAAGGGCGCGTCGAGCTCCTGCTTGAGGCCGGGCGGCAGGAACGCCTCGGCAATATGTTTTGCGTCCATCATGATCGATGTATTCACCGGATAGGCGCGTTTTCCGGCGGAGAAAACTTAAATATTTTATAAATCCCCGAAAACTAATTGCGTCAAGCGGGCCGGGATGCGCTAGATGTCGTATCATTAGTTACAAGACAGAGGTTTCCGTGTTCGAGATACAGTCGCTTGTCAATTTTTACGAGATTTACGGCTATATCGCCGTATTTGGAGTGCTGCTCCTCTGCGGATTTGGCCTCCCGGTTCCGGAGGATATCTCCCTTGTCGCGGGAGGGATCATTTCGGGCATGGGATATACCGACGTTCATCTGATGACCATCATCGCCATGACCGGTGTCCTCATAGGGGACTCGACTGTATACAACCTGGGCAGGCTGTTCGGCGAACGCTTCCTTCGCCTGAGGCTCGTTGCGCGAATTCTCACGCCTACACGCTATAATACGGTGCTGCGGCGCTTTGAGCGGCACGGCAGGTGGGTGATTTTCGCCGCGCGTTTTATGCCCGGCCTTCGCACGCCCATATTCGCCACGGCCGGCATTACGCGCTTCGTCGGCTTTCCACAGTTCATCTCCATAGACGGTTTCGCCGCGCTCATCAGCGTTCCTTTCTGGGTCTATCTCGGTTATTTCGGCGCCCACGAGCGCGAGACGCTCGTTCGTTGGATCACCCGAAGCCAGTTCGGCGTACTCGGCCTCCTTGTTGCCATTTTCGCGGCGGTTCTCGTAAGCACGTATGCGCGGCGCCGCATAAAGGCGACCGCGGGAATAAACGGAAACGGGGATGATGGGAACGGCAATACGCGCCCGGAATAGGGGCACCTCCGGCTTTCGCCTCTTCTAAGATTTAACGGAACAGGCCCGGCCAAGAAGCGTCACGCCGCCTGTTTTCCCGCCGCGCGACTTATAAAGAAACGAACTGGAAGCAGGCTCTGGGTTCCGGCATATCCCCGGTATCGTATCCGAACATCACATCCTTTAAAAATACGCAAAACGGCGCGAGGATGTGTCGAAAAGTATATTAGCGCAAACAGAGTCACCGGAAAGCGGGTAATGCGACACAAATCACATAACACCACCGTAAGGGCGGCGCTTCTGCTCGTGGCGGCGGCCGTCCTTTCGGGGGGGATGAGATTGTCCGGTGTCGAAGGGCTCGAAGGCGCCGTCGTGAAGCTAAGGGCTCGTGTCAATACCACACTTATCCGTTACCGGGAACGGATAGGCGATTATAAAGTGTATATCGCCCAAAAAATCAGGGCGGGTGAATACGGGAGAGGTGCGGCCGATACGGCCGGGCCGAAAAGTCCCGCGCCGGTTATAGGACACGATGAGCGTCCACCCGCTCTAAGCCCCGTGGAGTCGCCTCCTCCCCATCCCCATTTCGACGGGCCTCCGCCGAAGAGCCCGCTCGTCAGAATTAGAACCCCCATTGCATCGCTTGGCCGGGGTTCCGTCCAGATCGTCGACCGAGTGCCAGGGAACGGATTTCCGGCAGTAGGAGCGCCGCGCTCCACCCGGCCTCGCCTGGAAAGGGCGGCGATGACGCCGACGGTTAGCCCGGCCTCGTGGACCAATGGCTCGCGCCGGCGGCCCCGTGTCGCGCTCAGTTTCGATTCGGGCGAGATGAGCGCCGGCATGACGGGCTGCGAGCGTCTCATCGATCAATTGGTGAAGTCCGAGACGCCGGCCACCTTTTTCCTTACCGGGCGTTTTACCGAGGGATATCCCGATATTGTTCGAAGGATAGGCTCCGTAGCGCATTTTGAGCTCGGCAATCATTCACATTCGCATCCCGATCTTACGAAAAAACCCGAGAAAGTGGTCGAGGAGGAGATTTTACGCGCGCAGAGGGCAATTTATCGAATTTCCGGCCGACGCGGCAGGCTTTTCAGGCCGCCGTATGGGAGCACCAATATGACTGTTAACAATATCGCCGCGCGTCATGGCCTCCATACCGTCCTGTGGGACGTCGCCGCGGACGATTATCGAAAAGACAGAACGGGCCGGCAGGTGACGAATTCGGTGCTCGCGGGAGCGCGGAACGGCTCCATCGTATTGCTCCATATGCACGGGGACGGCAGCGCCTCCTGTGAGGCCCTGCCGGACATCATCGCGGGCTTACGCGGGCGAGGTTTCGAGCTGGTGAAGGTTTCCGCGCTGATCGACGAGGCCCGGGCCGAATAAAGAAAAAACGGGCACCAAGCCGTGTGCCCGTTGTATATAAAGAGAAAGTGGTCTATGGATCAGTATGGTGGAATTACCACAAGGCGGCCTCTGTCGGACCCCGCATGGCGGGACGAAACGTTAAAAGCCGGACCGGCGATAACACCAGTACCAATTCAACGAATGACACTGTATTTTTATATACAAATTAAATCAATTAAAAAATATGACTTGTTTCAATTTATTGCGTTCTATCGGAGATTCGGCGCGGAAATTCAATTTTCGGCGCTTGCCGGGGTCTGCTGATCCCAAACGCGCGGGGATATGAGATGGACAGGGATGAACTGTTCAAAGAAATAAACCGGGGGATAGGTGAGGAGCGATACCGCGCCTTTCGCCACAACCTTCGGAAGAATATGCCGTATATTAGGCGTTTCGGCGGCCTGGACAGGGTGGTGCGCCTTCTAACGGACCGCCATATCGTTATCGTGGGCGCCGGCCCATCGCTCGCGGCGGACCTCGATGCCCTTAAAAAATATGGCGGCAGGCGCGAGCTCGCGGTTATAGCGACCGACATGGCCCTCAGGCCCCTTGTAAAGCGGGGTATCCGCCCCGGGTTCGTCATTTCGTGCGAAACGACTCCGGCGGGATTTTTCGACTGCATCGATACCGCTTCAATGCATCTTCTGGCTTTTAGCTGCATTGCGCACAGCACCCTGAGGTCCTGGAATGGGGACATATCTTTTTATAATTGGATGCTTCGGGGCGGACAGTACGACGAGTTATGGGCGGAGGCCGGGGAGGGCCTGGGATACGTGGCGACAGGCAGCATCGTCACCACACAGGCGGTGTCGCTCGCCCTGGGATGCCCCATAAGCTCGCTTGCCCTGGCCGGAAACGACCTGGCTTTTCGTCGCACCTACTACCTTCGCGGCACGCTCCGGCACGCGCGCTACGCCGAGATGTGCGCGAGATTCTCGTCTCCCGAATCCATGGAATTCCACGCCATCAGAAGGGCGAGTGGCTATGTGATCGACCGGGGAGGCGGGAAATATTTTACCAACGGCCAGTTTCTTGCAGCCAAGTTGTGGCTGGAGGACTTGTTCTCCCGCCTGGACATGCCGATAATTGACAGTAGCGAGCCAGGCTGTTCGGAAAAGTCGGTTCGAAAAGCAGGCCTGAAGGCACACCTGGCCCTTCTCGACCGAAGGCCAAGGAGGTAAAATGATACGCGTTCACCGCTTGAACGGGGAGGAATTCATTCTGAATCCGAACCATATAGAGCTCATCGAGTCGCGCCCCGATACGGTCATTACACTTACAAACGAGCACAAGTATGTGGTCGCGGAACCGGTGGACGAGGTGCTTGCGATGATTCGGGCCTACTTTCGGTCGCTTTTCAGCCGCGACGTGGAATAGGCCTCGCGCTTCCGTGGGGGGTAAAAAAATAAATTCGAATCGCCGTCTCGTATGCTTCAATAATTGGCCGCAAAGGCCGATAAACTAAAGAGGATGCGTCTCTTGGGCGCAGGTGCAATCTGGACTCATAGCGGAGTGTCTGTATGGACATAGCAACCATAATAGGTCTTATAAGCGGCTCGGTTTTCCTGATTCTCGGCGTTATTTTCGCCAAGGGAAGCCTGATTTTATTCTGGGACCCGCCTTCCGTAATGATTACGATCGGGGGGTCCATAGCCGCCATGCTTGTCGGGTTTCCGCTGGCCCGTATCCTGAAGATATGGGATTTCATGAAGATCGCCCTGTTCACCCAGAAATACAACCCGGGCGAGCTCATCATCACCCTTGTGTCTTTCTCCGAGAAGGCGCGCCGCGAGGGGCTTCTCGCGCTGGAGGACGACCTGGACGAGCTCGACGACGAGTTCCTCCGCAAGGGAATACAGCTTGTGGTTGACGGCACCGACCCCGAGCTCGTTCGCAGGATCATGGAGACTGAGCTCGAAAACATGATGGCCCGCCACGACAGCAACAAACGTATGTTCGACGAATGGGCCAACTATGCTCCGGCCTTCGGTATGATAGGGACCCTCATGGGGCTCATTCTCATGCTCGTCAACCTCGAGGACCGTGCGATGATCGGTCCCTATATGGCCGTCGCCCTTATCACTACATTATACGGCGCTATCATGGCTAACCTCGTTCTCCTTCCGGTGTCCACCAAGCTCGATCTGCGCACCGGCGAGGAGGTTCTGCTTAAATCGATCATGATAGAGGGGGTGCTCTCCATACAGTCCGGGGATAACCCGCGAATCGTAAAGGACAAGCTGGTCTCCTTTCTGCCCCCGGCCGAACGCGAGGCGATCTCGCAGGAGGTCGGCGAGTAATGGCCAAAAAGATCAAAAAATCCGAGCGCAAGGGAGCGCCCGGATGGATGGTCACCATGTCGGATATGAACACGCTCATGATGACCTTTTTCATCGTTATGATGGGCGATGTCACCACGGTAAGCCAGGAGGAGATGCAGATGACGATAACCTCCTTCCGCGGGGCGCTTGGCCTCATGGAGGGGGGGGCCTCGATGTCCAAGGGGCGCCTTATGGAGCTCGGCCACAACATGATGTCGCTGCCGTCCACCGAGCGGGCCAAGCAGCTCTCGCGGGCTCTTCGAAAAGCCGAGGAGGTCTTCAAGCCGGAGATTCAGTCCAAGATGGTCCGCGTGCGGGAGGACGAACGCGGCCTTGTCATAACCCTCTCGGGCGATTCGTATTTCGACACGGGGAGCGCGCGTTTACGGGATGAGATAAAGCCGGTGCTTAGAAAGGTCGGCGGAATAGTGAGGAGCGTAAGCAACTTCGTGAGGATTGAGGGGCATACCGACGACAGGGCCATTCCGCCGGGCGGGGTGCGCCAGGGCTTCGAGACCAACTGGGAGCTTTCCTCCGCCCGAAGCGTCAACGTGCTCCGCCACCTTACCGAGGAGGAGAGGCTGAATCCCCGCCAGCTCTCGGCGGTGGCCTTCGGGCAGTACCGCCCGATAGACGACAACAATACCCCGGAGGGGCGGGCCTATAACCGGCGCGTCGAGATAGTCATTTTAAAGGAAAAGGGACTCGAGGAGAGTTCTCATCGTGAAATCAAGCGGCCGCTGCCGGACGAGGAATGGCGCTGAATGCCGCCGGCGCATGGAGACATAATTATAAATTAATTGACATTTTTGAATTAATATGGTACAGTGTCAACAAAATGCGCGAATTTATCCATGAAATTAATTGATACTCTCCGCGATTGCGGAGGAGAGGGCCCTGCGTGCCGGTAGCGGGTATGACGAGGAGAATATATGGGTGACGACGAAAGGGTAAGTGTCGACGAGATGGACGAGGAGGAGGGCGGTCGGACCGAAGAGGCCTCCGCAGGCTCCCGGGCCGACGTTTCCAAGATCGTCAAGATCCTGCTCTATGTGGTCGGGGCGATACTGCTTGTCTTCCTGATGATTGGCATATCGGTTCTCGTCACGAAGTACATGCAGGAGAAGAAGTACGAAAGGGAGCAGGATATAGTCGTGGCTCCGCCTCCGGCTCCGCTTGCGCATTTCGACCTGCCGGCGTTTTCGACGACCACGAGGGATCCCGAACCCCATTTCGCCAAGATTACCGTATCTCTCGGCTACGAGAACAACCCGGAGATCAACCAGGAGCTGGTTCAGCGGACGGTGCAGATACAGCACATCATCAACATAATTCTCCGCGCCAAATCCTATGAGGAGATGGACTCCGTCGAGGAGATAATCGGCCTTTCGGAGGAGATAAAGGCGCATATAAACGTGATATTGATCGCCGGCAAGATCAAAGAAGTGTATTTTAAGGAGATAGTGGTCAATTGATGTCCCCGGATTTTTCAGGAGGAAACCATGGGTGACGGCTCGTTATCGCAGGATGAAATTGATGCCCTGTTGCAGGGCGCGGACGATATGCTCTCGTCTCCGGCGGCCGGCCCGGCCGTGGACATGGCGATGGGGGCCGGTTCGCTCTCTCCGGTGGAACGCGATTCCCTTGCCGACGCCCTCAACCGCGCCATGGCGGTCGCGGCGCCGTCGCTTTCGGCCTATCTGGGGAAGAACGTAAAGATCACCAACGCGACGGTCGAGCTCAAAGGGCCGGACGCGGTCCGCGCCGATTTCGGCCGGCAGTACGTGCAGGTGGCGATGGGCTACTCCGGCAGCCTGAACGGACGGAATCTCATCCTTTTCAGCTCCAACGACGCCGGAGTGATCTCCTCGCTCATGATGGGGGACGAATCCGGGACGCCGCCGGCCGACCTCACCGAGGCACATCAAAGCACCATTCAGGAATTCGTCAGCCAGCTTTTGTCCTCCTCGGCCAACCAGTTCGCCGACAGGATGGGCCGCCCCATCAACACGACCCCGCCCGCGCTTTCGGTGGCGGCAGGGGCGGCCGACCTCCGTCTGCCTCCGGGGGGCGAGCTGGCGAAGATAACCTACAATATCAGCATCGAGGGGATACTCAACTCAAAGTTCTACCATATAATGGAAGCGCCCATGGCGTCCGACCTGGCAAGGGGAGGGGCTGCCGAGGCCATGCCGGGCCCGCAGCATTACGCGGCCCAGCAGCCGGTTGGGATGGCCCAGCAGCCGATGGCCCAGGTGGGCATTAGCCCGGTCAAATTCCCGCCGTTGGGCGAGGGGCTTCCCTCCGGGGTAAGCGGCAACATCGGGCTGTTGCTCGATGTGCCGATGACCCTGACCGTGGAGCTCGGAAGGACCCGCCAGCTCGTTAAGGACATCCTGGGCCTCGGAGAGGGCTCCATCATAGAGCTCGACAAGCTTGCGGGCGAACCGGTCGATCTCCTGGTAAACGGCAAGCTCATCGCCAAGGGAGAGGTCGTAGTCATAGACGAAAATTTCGGCGTCCGCGTTACCGATATAGTGAGCCCCGCCGAGCGGCTGAACAAAATGCAATGAGGGAACCCGTTCCGGCCGCGTGAGGGGTAAAAACGTGGGGATTAAAGAGACATAATGAGGGAGCGTTTGGACAGGGTCGCGATTTCTGTGCCTCGGGGGGCCTGGGCGTGGCTTGTGGGCCTTATTATTTTTTGCGTGCTTTTTGGATTATGTCCCATGCACGAAGCGGATGCCGCGCGGGAGCGCCCGAAGACGACCGCGGTGGATGAAAAAAAAGCCGCCCGTGGAGCGAAGGCCGAGAAGGCCGCGGAGGATGTACGAAAGGCCGCCGAAGCGGAGCGGGCGACGGACGCGCCCCCTCCGATCGAAAACAAGGAAAAAGCCGTGGAGGGCGAGGGGGCCGGGGACCTGTATCGGTACGAGGAGCCCACCGTGGAGGAGGAGTCCTACGCGTGGACGATAATCAAAACGCTCCTGGTTATCGGGATGCTGGTCGGCGGATTTTATTACTTTTTCAGGTTTGTCACCAGGCGTGCCGGTATTCAGCTTCCGGGGAGCGCCGGGGTCCAGACGCTGCTGGTGTCGCCTATGGGGCCGAACAAGTACCTTCAAGTGGTGGACCTCGCGGGGCGTGTGCTTTTGCTCGGCGTTACGGACAACAGCATAAACCTGATTATGGAGATCAAGGATAAGGACGAAGTGGACCGCATACGCCTCATGGCGACAAGGAGCGCACCGGCGCAGTCGGGCGGGTTTCAGGAGTTCCTGGCGACCCGGCTTGGAAGGATAATCGAAAGGACAATGCCCTCGTCGGGTAGGACGCGCCCCCGCGCCCCGGGCGGGGACGGAGACCGGGGCGACAGGATGGATTACATCGTTCGCCAGCGCGAGCGACTGAGAAAGCTGAACGGTATGGACGATGAGGAATAGGTTAATTATCGCGGCTCTCGCCGCCGTTTTCATCCTGGCGCCCGCGCTCATTTTCGCGCAGGAGGCGGGCGGCGTCCGGATGCCGATACCGCGCATAGCCTTCGACATACGCGAGGCGACCGGTCCGCGCGAGGTCGCGCTCTCGCTCCAGATGCTTTTCCTTCTTACCATACTGACCCTGGCTCCGGCGATCGCCATGATGATGACCTCGTTCACGCGGGTGGTGATCGTGCTGGATTTCGTAAAGCGGGCCCTCTCGCTCCAGCAGATGCCGCCGAACCAGGTCATAGTGGGCCTTTCCATCTTTCTGACCTTCTTTATAATGGCCCCAACCTTTACCGAGATCAACGAGAAGGCGCTGCAGCCATATCTCAAAGGAAGCATCTCCAATGAAAAATTCTACGAGCAGGGGATGGAGCCTCTGCGCAAGTTCATGTTCAAACAGACGCGGAAAAAGGACATAGCGCTTTTCATAGAGCTTGCGAAACTCGAGCGGCCAAAGAGCGAAAAGGACGTTCCGAATTACTGCCTTGTTCCGGCCTTCATGATAAGCGAGCTTAAAAGGGCCTTCGAGATCGGCGTGTACATCTTCATCCCATTCATTGTCATAGATATGCTGGTCGCGAGCGCGCTCATGGCCATGGGCATGATCATGCTGCCGCCGGTCATGATATCTCTGCCGTTCAAGCTTGTGCTTTTCATTCTGGTGGACGGCTGGAACCTTCTCATCCACGAGCTTGTGAGGTCGTTCGGATGATGACTTGCGCCGGGGGGAAAAAACGTGACTGACGTAATGATCATCAAGCTCCTGCGGGAGGCGCTCATGACCCTCATGATCGTCTCGGCGCCGCTTCTGGGGGTCGGCATGCTCGTCGGTCTGGTGATTTCGATTTTTCAGACCACCACCTCGATCCAGGAGCAGACTCTTACCTTCGTCCCGAAAATCGTGGCGATCTTCGTTACGTTCATACTGCTTGCGGCGTGGATAATACACACGATGGTGAACTATACGAAAAACCTGTTCCTTATGATATCGAAGATCGGAGCGGGATAGCATGGAATACTTCGTTTACCACTTCCAGGTATTCCTGCTCATCATGATGAGGATGAGTTCGATGATGATAATCGCCCCATTTTTTTCGAGTGGGGTTATCCCTTTCAGGATAAAGGCGCTTTTCGCCTTTCTGGTCACTCTCGTCATCTTCCCGGTGGTCGCCCGGAACGGATACGCGCTTACCGGGAACATGGGGCTTTACGCCCTTCTGGTGTTAAAAGAGGTCGGGATCGGCATATATATCGGCTTTCTCGTCTCGGTGATCGTGGCGGCCTTCCAGCTCTCCGGTGAATTCTTCGCGGTGCAGATAGGTTTCGGGATCAACGAGGTATTCGACCCCCTGGCCCAGGTCTCCATACCGCTGGTGGGACAGCTAAAGAACCTGATAGGTATGCTCGTATTCCTCGCCATCGGCGGGCATCATTTTCTGGTGAGGGCCGTGTACAAGTCGTTCGAGCTCGCGCCGCTCCTATCCCTCGGGAAGGGGACGACGGGCCCTCTGATGAAACACGTGGCATACGTGTTCAGCGGCATGTTCGTGGTTGCGCTTAAAATATCCATCCCGGTGGTGGCGACAATTTTTCTGGTGTCGGTAAGCATGGGTGTGCTCTCCAAGGCCGCGCCGCAGATGAACATCATGATGCTCGGCTTTCCGTTGAAGATAATGGTGGCCTTCGGGGTGATGCTTGCCATCGCCCCGCTCGTCGTAAGGGTGATGTCGGTGTCGCTGGACCGGACGTTCAGGTTTATATACAAGGTGCTTGTGTACTGGCCCGCGTGAGCTTCGCCGTGGGAAGCCGTATCGATTTCGTGTCGTGGTGTGAAAATAGGGGTTTGATGACCGAAGAAACGAACATAGGCGTTCTGTACGCGCCCGAACCGTTCCTGTATCCGGCCGGCTTCCGATTCGACCTGCAGCGCTTCGCAGCCGAGGACGAGGGTCGGACCGAGGAGCCAACCGAAAAAAAGCTCCGGGAGGCGCGCGAAAAGGGCCAGGTGGCCAAGACCCAGGAGCTGCCCCAGGCGGTCGTGGTCATATTCGGTTTTCTCATCATCTTCTTCTTCGCCTCATGGATATACGATTCGATCGCGGCCATGACCAGGCATTACATGTCGTCGTTCTCGCGCTTCTCTCTCACCGAACGGAGCGCGCTGATCGAGCTTTATAAAGTGTCGATGGAATCGGCAAAGATACTCCTGCCGCTTTTTATCGGGGTAAGCATCGCCGCCTTTCTCGGAGACGTGGTGCAGGTCGGCTTTCAGGTGTCGACACATCCATTGAAATTCGACCCGTCCAAGATCAAGTTCGACCCGGCCACCATGATGCGCAAGGTGTTTTTCTCAAAACAGGTGGCGATGAATCTGTTCAAGTCGATGTTCAAGGTGATTGTAATAGGGTTTGTGGCCTATCTCATCATAGCGAGCGATTACGACGAGATACTCAAAACGCCTGATGTATCTATCGCCATGGCCCTCAGGATTACCGGGACCATGGCCCTCAAGATCATACTTTGGGCCGCGGCGATCATCCTGGTCCTTTCGATTCCGGACTACATCTTTCAGAAACGCGAATTCATCGACTCCCTAAAGATGACGAAGCAGGAGCTAAAGGAGGAGATGAAGGAGACCGTGGGGGACCCGTACATTCGCGCGCGCCTTCGCGAGATGCAGCGCGAGAACGTTCTAAAGAACATGATCCGCGAGGTCCCCAAGGCGGATGTCGTGGTGACCAACCCTACGCACTTCGCGGTGGCGCTTAAGTACGACAACAACATCATGGATGCGCCCATGGTGATCGCAAAGGGGGTCGACAGCATGGCGCTTCGCATCCGCCAGGTCGCGCGCGACAACGATGTAATGCTGGTGGAGAACCGTCCCCTGGCGCAGGAGCTCTACCGGCGCCTCGAGGTTGGCGACGTTATTCCCGAGGACCTTTTTTACGCGGTAACAATGATATACGCCGAACTGTACCGCAAGCGCGGCGTTCGGCGGGCCATGTAAGTGGACGAGGTGGGGTTGATGGCGGCGGAAACACGAGGATCACTTTTAGGCGACAACCTGGGGTGGATGCAGAAAACCGACATCCTTTTGGGCATAGGGGTCATAGCCGTGGTCTCCATGCTCATCATTCCAATGCCCACCTTCCTTCTGGATTTTCTTCTTTCCGTAAGCATCATGCTCGGTATTCTCACGCTGCTTGTGGTGATGCTCGTGCCGCGCTCGTTCGATTTTTCCGTGTTCCCGTCGTTGCTTCTGGTTACCACGGTTTTCAGGCTCGCGCTTAACGTCTCGTCCACACGCCTCATCCTGCTTCAGGGCGCGGGGTTCGAGGGGAAGATCATCCGGACCTTCGGCGAGTTCGTCGTCGGGGGGAATTACGTGGTCGGTATGCTGATCTTCATCATCCTCACCGCGGTGCAGTTTATCGTCATCACCAAGGGCGCGACGCGGACAGCCGAGGTCGCCGCAAGATTCACTCTCGACGCGATGCCGGGCAAACAGCTCAGCATCGATTCCGACGTTTCCAACGGCATCATTACCGAGGACGAGGCGCGCAAGCGGCGCGTCGAGATACGCCGCGAGGCCGATTTCTACGGCGCCATGGACGGAGCCTCGAAATTCGTACAGGGGGACGTAAAGGTCGGCATCATCATCATCATCATCAATATCATCGGCGGATTCATCATCGGCATGGTAATGCGAGGGGAGCCCTTCGAGGTGGCGCTTCGAACCTACACTCTGCTTTCCATCGGCGACGGCCTGGTCGCGCAGATACCATCGCTCCTCATCACCACGGCCACCGGTATCATCGTCACACGCGCCGTTTCCGACGAGAACTTAGGCGACGATCTTGCAAACCAGCTTGGGCAGCAGCCACGGGCGCTAATGATCACCGCGGGTGCGCTCGGCCTCTCGGCATTGATCCCCGGTTTTCCAAAGTTTTCGGTCCTCCTGCTGGCCGCCGGGCTCGGCGCCCTTGGCTATATGCTCAACCAGACCCGTGAGGAACGCTCGGAGAAGGCCAGGGTGGAGGAGAAGCAGGCGGCGTTGAAGGAGCACAAACCCGAGTCGGTGATCTCGCTGATCCAGGTCGACCCGCTGGAGGTGGAGATCGGCTACAGCCTTATTCCGCTGGTGGACCCGGAACAGGGAGGGACGCTGCTCGACCGAATCACCAACATCCGGCGCCGAAGCGCGCTCGAGATGGGGCTCATCGTTCCGCCAGTCCGGATTCGCGACAACATGGAGCTCGAATCGAATTCCTACTCCATTTTAATCAAGGGCGTCGAGGTAGGCGGCGGCATGCTTCAGGTGGGCAGGCTCATGGCGATGGATTCCGGCGAGGTGGTCGAAAAAATCGAGGGGACCGAATTCACCGAGCCGGTATTCAACCTTAAGGCCATATGGATCGATCCGGAGGCCCGCGGGACCGCCGAGCAGCGCGGCTATACGGTGGTCGATTGTCCCACCATCATCGCCACGCACCTGACCGAAATCATCAAGCGCCATGCCGACGAGATTCTCGGCCGTCAGGAGGTCCAGCAGCTCGTCGATAACATTAAGAACGATTACCCGGCGGTCATAAACGAGCTGATCTCCGAGAGGAAGATGTCGCTTGGCGACATCCAGAAGGTGCTCCAGAACCTTCTGCGCGAGCGCGTATCGATCCGCAACATGGTCACCATCCTGGAAACGCTCGCCAGCTATGCCGAGTTCAGCAAGGATACGGGGCTCCTGACCGAATACGTGCGCGTGGCGCTCTCCCGCCAGATCTGCCGCGAATACGCCGACAGGACGAACACGATGTCGGTCATTACGGTCGACCCGGAGATCGAAAACGTGCTCAGGTCCTCCATCCACGATGACCCTGTCGAGGGGAAGGTGGTCGGCCTCGATCCCGACACCCATGCGGGCATAATGAAATCATTTACCGATTCATACATGAGGGCCCGAAACGCCGGCCATACACCCGTGTTTCTGGTGTCGCCGCATATACGAAGCGTCACGTTCAGCCTGCTCCAGAGGGAAGTGCCGGATCCGGTTGTGCTGTCGTATAACGAAATAGTCCCCAGCGTGAAGGTAAACGTCATTTCATCGGCGGCCCTTGCGGGCGTGGCCTGATGAGCGAGAAAGGATAGAAGGAGAGGTGCTATGAGGTATGTGAAGATAAAGGCCAAGACCTATAACGAGGCCATGATGAAACTTAAAATGGAGCACGGGGACGACGCCATCCCGATCAGCCACAAGTACGTAAAAGAGGGCGGACTTTTCAACTCGAAGCTTCTGGCCAGGGAACTGGTCGAGCTTACGGCCGCCATACCCGAGCGCAAATCGGGCCCCAGACAGAAGGCCCCCGCAAAGAGCACCATCGACTTTACGGTGGGAGACAACTCCATTCTAAAAAAGGGGGTGCGAATGAATTCCGGGCCCGCGTCCGGGGATTTGTCCGCCGAGGCCCCGGTGCCCGCCGCACATCCGGCGGAGCGTTTCGAAAAGGCGCTTGCGGCGGCGCGCGAGGCGCCCGAGCCGCCGGGACCCGCGCCCCGTAGCGAAATCGTGGAGGCGGACAGGGGCGAGCTCACCTCGCTTAGAAAGCTCGAAAAGGAGTTCCACGAGCTGAAGGAGTCGCTTAACAGAATGATGGATGCGAAGGGCGACGGCCCAATGGCCAGGCCGGCAGCCTCGTGCGGGGACGAGGCGCTTCTTGAGCCTTTCGTGGAGATTCTCGAGAACAACGATTTCGGAAGGGAGGAGTCCAGAAATATCATAGAGGAGGTACGAAACTCCGTGAGCAGGGACGACCTCAACGACCGCTCCAAGATAGAGAAAACTCTGCGGGAACTTTTAAAAAGCAGGATAGTTACCAGCGGGCCGTTCAAAAAGGGAAGCCGGAAAAAGGTGTTGATGTTCATCGGCCCGACGGGTGTAGGGAAGACCACGACGATGGCGAAGCTGGGCGCGATATTCGCGCTGCGGGAGGGCTGCAGGGTGTCCTTCGTGACCATAGACAACTACCGTATCGCGGCCACCGAGCAGCTTAAAAAGTACGCCGAAATAATGAAGATACCGGTGCACGTGGTGAACGACCAGAAGGCCTTCCGGGAGGTGATAGACCGCGAGAAGGCGGAGATCATTATGGTGGACACCTCCGGGCGCAGCCACAGGAACGATATGAAGATCTCGGAGATTAAAAACTACGCCGATACGATAGATTGTGACTTTGAAAAGATACTTTGTGTGAGCGCGAATACGAAAAAACACGACCTGGCGAGCGTCTTTAAATCGTTTGACAGGATGAATTTTACAAGTGTAATAGTGACCAAGGTCGACGAGACCACCTTCATCGGGAACGTTCTGGACCTGGCCGACAAATACAAAAAACCGATCGCGTACTATACAAGCGGCCAGGAGGTCCCCAACGATATCGACATTGCGGACCCTGAAAAGCTCGTGAACATGATGATCGGCAGCACACACCAGTAAAGGGGGGGACCGTGGATCAGGCTACCAATTTACGCCGGCTGGTTCTTGAAAGCGATGGTGTTCGCAGAACGAGGACCATCGCCATCGCGAGCGGCAAGGGGGGCGTCGGCAAGACAAGTTTTGCCGTTTCCCTCGCCATTGCGCTCGCGCGGGACGGTTCCAGGGTGACGCTTCTCGACGCCGACCTGGGCCTGGCCAATGTCAACGTCATCCTTGGAATAATACCGAAATACAACCTTTATCACGTGATAAAGGGTAAAAAGAAGCTCAAGGACATTGTCATCGAAGTGCCCGAGGGTTTCAAGATCATCGCCGGGGCCTCGGGCTTCCATCAGCTGGCCAATCTCGAAGCGAAGCAGAGGCAGGATTTTATCGAGGCGGTCTCGGATCTGGGCGAGGACGATTATATGATTGTCGATACAGGAGCGGGTATCTCGCAGAACGTGCTGAGTTTCGCGGGCGCGGCCGACGAGGTGATCGTCGTAACCACGCCGGAACCGACAGCCATCACCGACGCCTACGGCATCATCAAGTCGATAGCATCCCAGGCGCCGGACAAGCCGGTGAGGCTGGTGGTAAACCGGGTCCAGACCGTGTCGGAGGGCAGGAAGGTCGCGGAAAGGGTCATTAATATCGCGGGGCAATTTCTAAACATCAAGGTGGAGAACCTCGGGTTTATCTTCGAAGACATGTATGTGTCGAAATCGATACGTAACCAGAAGCCATTTATAGTGACCTATCCCAAGTCGAGGGCTTCGAGTTGCGTATTCATCATCGCCGACAGGATCGCAAACCGGGAGATCGGCGAGACGAAGGGCAGCGGGATAAGCGGTTTCTTCAAGCAGCTTTTCAAACAGGAGCCGCATGAGCCCGAGTAGCCAAAAAGAGCTTGATTTGCTTTTGGTGCGTCTGTTTACTATTTATAAAGGCGTATAATCGCTGATCGATGATGAACATGGACGACATAGGGCTTGAATACCGGTCGGCTGCCGTTTTGGGCCTTGCCGCCCTGGTGCTTTCGACCGTAGCCGGCGCCGCGGCCGGAAACGGCGCGGGACATGTGATCTGGCGATCCCTGGTGTTGATGATCGTCTTCGCCGCCCTGGGCTACCTTGCGGTCTATGTAATCCGGAAATACGTTCCCGAGGTATTCGAGGCGCTGGCCTCCGCTCCCGGCGCCGTGAGCGAAGAGGGCCTCAAGGTGCTTCCGGTGGAGGAAGGAGCCGCGCCGAAGGAGCCGGCCGGGCCGGTTGAAGCGCGGCCCGAGGGCGACATTCCCCCGGAAGAGCCGGGCCCGGCGCCGACAGCTTCGCGCAAAGAAGGCTTCGTTCCATTCAAGGAGGATGATTTTACGGCGTACAGCTCGGCCAGGCCGGAAGAGGGCAAGCTCGGAAAGCATTTTTTCGAACAGAAAAACATACGTTACGAGCCGAAGATAATGGCCGAGGCGATACGAACCATGATTGCGCGGGATAAGGAGTAAAAAATCCGGTTAAAGGACTTTGTATGAACACAAAGAAAATAAAGGAACTGGACGCGATCAACGAAGATGACCTCTGGAAGCAGTTCGCGAAGACCAGGGGCCAGGATCTTCGGGACTACTTCGTTATTAAATACGCGCCGCTGGTCAAATACGTCGCGGGCAAGATTTCCATGGGAATGCCCCAGAGCATAGAGTTCGACGACCTCGTGTCGTACGGAATATTCGGCCTTATCGACGCGATAAACAAATTCGATCCCAACAGGGGCATTAAATTCAAGACTTACGCGATGACACGAGTCCGAGGCGCCATTTTCGACGAGCTTCGCTCCATCGACTGGATTCCGCGCTCCATACGACAGAAGGCCAAGCAGATAGAGCAGGCGATCTCGGACCTCGAGAACAAGCTCGGGAGGACGGTGGAGGATGAGGAAATAGCCCAGGAACTGGGAATCAGCATGGACGAATTCCAGTCCCTGCTCAACAAGCTGTCCGGCACCTCGATGCTCTCACTCAACGACATCTGGTACCTGGGCGACGACAGCGACGAGCTCTCGATTCTGGAGACGCTCGAGGCCCCCGAGAACATGAATCCGGACGTGCTGATTGAAAAGGAAGAGATACGGGATTATATTATCGATGCGATCAAGAAGCTCCCCGAGAAGGAGAAGAAGGTGATAGTGCTCTATTATTATGAGGACCTCACATTGAAGGAGATCGGCGATGTTCTGGATGTAACCGAGAGCCGCGTCTCCCAGCTCCATACCAAGGCGATAATGCGTCTGCGCGGGCGGCTCGGTCGGATAAAGTCAAATATCATCGGTTGAGGGCTGATGGGCAGGCTGAAGGAACTTTTGCGGGGTATCGAAGACGAGGACGAATCCACGGGCGAAGAGGTCGAGGTGCTGGCGGATTCGGTGCGTCAGGCGCTGGAGCTCGCCTCCGGGGCCCTGAAGACCGATGTCTCCGCGCTGGATTACGACATCCTCCAGAAGGGGACCAGCGGCTTTCTCGGCATGGGGCGCCAGCCCTACCGTGTCCTCGTGCGGGCCTCGAAGACCCAAGACGCCTACAGCGATGTCGATGAGATCGAGCGCAAGCTGTCAAAAGTATCCTCCTCGGACCTGTCCATCCGCGATGTGGTGAAGTACGCCGACGGCTCTTTCAAGATTCGTGTTACGAAAACGGGGGTATTCCTGACCGTAAATCCGCCGACAGGCGGTGGACAGCCTGTAAGCCTGAACGACGTAAACAACAGGCTGTTTACCATGCGCATTGGCAACGCGGACATGAAGAAGGTGGAGAAGGAGGTGGCCAGGCCCTCGGGCAAGCGCGCCAAGATCGGGGAGTGGACGCCGAACCCCGAATACGACGGCAGCATGACCGTAGAGGTCTCGGAGGACGAGATGAAGGTTTTCGCCCACTTCGTCCCGCCGCGTTTCTTCGGCCGCCACATGGAGGTCGAGGACGTGGTCGATTCGTTCAAGCGCGCCGGCGTGGTGGTCGGCATAAACGAACAGAGAATTGCCGAATATCTCGAAAAGATGGAATATGCGCAACCGCTTCTTGCGGCCGAGGGGCAGCCGCCGCGGCACGGCAGGGACTCTTCGGTCGATTACAAGGTTAAAATCGACAGGTCGAGCATCAACCTTTCGGAGGACGAGAGGGGCCAGGTGGATTTCAAGAACCTGGACATTCTGGAGAACGTGGTCGTAGGGCAGGTGCTCGCGGTAAAGATACCGGCGCAGGACGGCATCCCCGGGCGCACAGTAACCAACAGGGTGTTGCCCGCCCGCTCGGGCAAGGACATCCCCATGCGTCATGGAAAGGGAACGATCCTCTCCGAAGACGGCATGGAGCTCACCGCCGAGATCAACGGTCAGGTCGTTTTCCAGGCCGGCAAGATCGTGGTGGAGCCGGTGTTCTTCGTGAAGGGCGATGTTTCGTTCGAAACCGGAAATATAGTGTTTCTGGGTTCGGTAGTGGTAGGCGGAAGCGTGCAGGACAATTTTATCGTAAAGGCGGCCGGCAATATAGAGGTCAAGGGATCGGTCCAAAAGGCGTTTCTGGAGGCCGAGGGCGACGTCATAGTTCGCCAGGGCATCATGGGGCGCGAGGAGGCGAAGATAGAGTCGACGGGCGGTTCCATCTACGCGAACTTCGTGCAATCCGCCAACTGCTACGCCGAAAAGGATGTCATCGTTTCGGAGGGCATTCTGCACTCGAAGGTCGACGCGGGCAACCGCATACTCTGTCACGGGAGGCGCGCGCGCATAGTGGGCGGCTTGATACGGGCCGGCGAGGAGGTAAACGCGCGCGTTATCGGCTCCGATTCGTTTACGCGGACCGAGGTCCGTGTGGGCATCAACCCCAAGGTCCTGCAACAGGCCACCGATCTCGAAACGCTCAAGCGGCAGGGGGAGGAGGAACTCGACAAGATCCGTAAGGACGTCACGACGCTGACGACCCTGAAGACCGGCTCCGGCGGGCGCCTGCCGCAGGAGAAGGAGGAACTCCTCCAGAAGCTCACCCAGCAGAAACAGAAGCTCGAGACCCGTTTCGCCGAGGTGAGCCTCGAGCTGGAGGAGTTAAAGGCCTATCTGGGCATGCTCGAACAGAAGGGAAAGGTCTGTGCGGAACAGACGGTGTTTCCCGGAGTGGAGATATATATTAAAGACCGCCGCTATCCGGTAAAGGACCCGTACAACTACATCAAGTTCACGCTGGAGGGCGGCGAGATTAGACTCTCCGAATACGAAAAGCCCGACATGGGCGAGGGAGTGGGGAAGATGGCAATGCTCAGACGCAGGAGGTAAAAACAACGCGTACAGGATAAGGCCATGTCGATAAAACCGATTGACATGCAGACTAACATCGCCCAGATGCACGAGGTGGCGCGCAACGCGCAGGTGAAGTCGGAAGCCGTTGTGGAGCAGCAGCACGTTCTGGACAAGGAATCGCTCGAAAGATCCAGGCTTGCCAATGCGCGGCTCGAGGAGAATAAGAAGGCCGAGAAGAACGCCATCATGCCCGAGGAGAAGAGGCACTCCCGCAGTGGGACCTACGGTGGACGCGAGGAGGGGGGCGGTGAAAGGGAAGAGGAGAATCCGCCTCCGACGGATGAGAAGATAGGTCGCTTTATAGACGTCAAGAAATAAACGCGGTGTCCCGAGGGCGCCTTGATGAAGGGGAGTCTATGCAGTTTTTATTCCTTTTGATGGTCAACGTCATCCTGTGGGTCGTTTTTTACCTCGTCATCAGCCTCAAGCTCGAACGCTCGGCCTCGGAGTTCCGCGAAAAAAGAATGCGGCGAGAGATGGACGCCATCATAAAGGAGTTCAACGAGACGGCCGAAAGAAACATCACACTCCTCGAAAACCGCATTACCGCCATGAAACGCCTCATGCGGCAGGGGGGCGTGATAAAAAACCTGGATTTGAACGTTGGCGACGCGACATCTTCCCCAACAATGGCGGACGCCCCCGGGGACGTCCCCGCAGAACCGGCGCCCGTTTCACAGGCCGGGCGTATCGATCCGGAGGGACTAAGCCCGCGAGGGGATCTGGCGAGGCTGTCGCACGGCGTGGCCGGCATATTGCGAGCGATTGTCGGCAAAAGTGCGCTGTTCCTTCTGGAAAGGGTTGCCGGGAAGGATGAGGCAGCTATAACCGGCCGCGATGAATCGAAGGCGAATAAGGCGCGAACCCCCGATGGAACGGACGCGCCGGCCCCCGGTTCCATACAAAAAGACCTGTCGGAATTAGCGGCCGTCGCGGCGCGGGAGCCACAGCACCGAAGCGGCCGGTTCGACGAGGCCGATATTTCCGGCCTGTTTGACGGAACGGAGGACAAATACGCTCTCATATCCGACCTCCATGGGAAGGGATGTCCGGTGGAGCTCATTTCACGCTGTTCGGGCATCCCCGCGGGGGAAATACGGCTCGTGCTCAATCTGCGCTCAAAGCAATGACCGGAGCCAAATTTCCGGAAAAATTTTTCTCGCCGGTGGTCTGTCCGCCGGCAATTGTCGTTGACGCTCTCTTTACCGATTGTAAAAGGGGATGCCATGATCGACTTTGGAAACATCAAGCGCCTGAACGAGGAAGAGTTCCATCGTTTCGCCAAATTGATCTACGCCGAGAGCGGAATATTTCTCAAAGATACGAAAATAACCCTGCTTTCGAACCGTCTGAGAAAACGCCTCCAGGCTCTGAGCCTGGACTCATTTACGGAATACTACGATTACATCCAGCGTCTTCCCGAAAAGGCCAAGGAGCTCGAACAACTGATCGACGTGGTGTCCACCAACGAGACCTATTTTTTTCGCAACGAGCGGCAATTTGACGCGCTCGTGCAGCACTGCCTTCCCGACATTGCGAAAAAAAAGACGAACAGAAAGCTGAGGATTTGGAGCGCAGGCTGCTCGACCGGAGAGGAACCTTATACGATCGCCATCTGCCTCCTCGAGAGCGCCCACCTGTTCCAGGGCTGGGAGATCGAGATCATCGCCACCGATATCGCCCCCTCGGTGCTGGATTTCGCGCGCAAGGGGGAGTACTCCGGCAGACGGATCGAAAAGGTCGCCCCGGCAATCCTGGAAAAATATTTTGTACAGGACCGCCAATACCCGGAGCTGTTCGCCATAAAGGAGCGGGCCCGAAAACTGGTCACCTTCCATTATCTCAATCTCTTCAAAAACCCGTACCCCAGGGATCTGGACATCATATTCTGCCGGAACGTGATGATCTATTTCGATCGCGAATACCAGCGCCGGCTTGTGGCGGGATTCGCGGGGTCCATATTGAAAAGCGGATATCTGTTCATCGGGCATTCGGAGACTCTCCATTCCATTTCCGAGGATTTCGTATATGTAAAGCTTCTGGATTCCCCGGTGTACGTTCCCAAGGAGCGCGCAAATGAATTTTAAACTGATAAATGTCGGCATAGCCGACATCGGCCTGGCGGAGAGCCCGGATATTCTTCGGACCATCCTGGGCTCGTGTGTCGGCATATGCCTCTATGACCCGGGCGCGTTGCTTGCGGGGCTTTCGCACATCATGTTGCCGACGAAAAACGATCGCAACTCGAACGATAGAAAGTACGCGGATTCGGCACTCCCTCTTATGGTGGAGGAGATGTCCAAAATGGGGGCTCGCAAGGCGCGCATGGTCGCCAAGATAGTGGGCGGGGCCACCATGTTCAAGATGGCCGAAAACAGTATGATGGGCGAGATAGGCAGGAATAACGTGAAAAAGGTGCGCGAGGTCCTCGACGGGCTGGGCATACGAATAATAGCGGAGGATGTAGGCGGCGACTATGGTCGAACCATAGATTTTTATGCCGAGGACGGCCGCCTGAAGGTCAAGTCGATCGGCAGGCAGGAGAAAATGCTGTGAGGGACACATGGAAAGCATGACCGGATACGCGGTGGTGGAAAAGTCCACCGAACAGTTCTCCTTCTCGGTCGAGATAAAATCCGTAAACTCCAAATACATCGAGACATATATCAACCTTCCGCGCATGATGAAGGACCACGAATACGAGATCGAGCTGATGCTTAAAAAGCGCTACTCCAGGGGCAAGATCGAGCTCAGCATAGACATCCACGACTGGCTGGAATCGCGGCCGTTCATGATCAACAGGGAGCTCCTTCGTAAATATTACCGGGAGGTCGGTGCGCTTGTCAGGGAGCTGGGCGCGAGCGAGCGCTTTTCCATCGACGCACTCCTGCCGCTAGAGGGAGTGGTGCAGAAAGAGCGCTCGACGCTTTCAGAAAAATCGCGCGCCGATATATTCGCTGGTATTGAGCAGGCGATGGACAGGCATATCAGGATGCGCCTGCGCGAAGGCGCCGCCACCGGGAAGGACCTGCTCAAATCGCTTGCGTCGATAGCACGAGCCCTTTCCAAAATCGAAAAACTGTCCCGGGGCGTCTCGCGGGCGATGTACGAAAAGCTACGGGCGGCCCTCGAACAGATCATGAAGGAGCGCCCGGAGGATACGCGCCTTTACACGGAAGCGGCGATTCTGGCCGACAGGCAGGACATCAACGAGGAGGTCCAGCGCCTGCGGGATCATATCGAAAAATTCAAACATCTCGCCTCTGCCGACGGTCAGACCGGAAAACAGCTCGATTTTCTGGCGCAGGAGATGTTCCGCGAGATCAACACTATCTCCTCGAAATCCGCAAGTTCACAGATTGCCCACCTGGTCGTTGAGATAAAAAATTCTATAGATAAAATCCGCGAGCAGTGCAGGAACATAGCATGAAAACGAATCTCATCAACATCGGTTTCGGAAACGCCGTTGTCGCCGAAAGGGTGATAGCGGTCATTACGCCTCAGTCGGCCTCCGGGAAGAGGATCCGCGAGGAGGCCAGGGAGAACAGCCTGCTTATAGACGCGACTCACGGCAGGAAGACCAGGGCGATCATCGTTATGGACTCGAACCATGTGGTGCTGTCGGCAATGCAGCCCGAAACACTTGCAGGAAGACTGACCAGCAATGCCGGCTGAGAGATTTTCCATAGTGGTATCGGCGCCGTCGGGGGCCGGTAAAACCACAATCATTAAAACTCTTCTATCGAGGGACGATCGCTTCGAGTTTTCGGTTTCCACGACCACTCGATCTCCTAGGAGGAACGAGCAATCCGCCAGGAGCTATTATTTCGTGGAGGTTGATGAGTTCCATGAAATGGTGCGCAGGGGTGAATTTATTGAGTGGGCCGAGGTGCACCGGAACTATTACGGAACCACCAAAAAAGAGGTTGACAGGATTAAATCCACCGGAAAAATCCCCATATTCGACGTCGATGTGCAGGGCGCCCGACAGCTTAAAGGCAGGATCGACGACGCCGTCTTTATCTTCATCGCGCCACCTTCCGTGGAATCGTTGCGGGAACGGCTGGTGAAACGAGATACCGAATCCACCGAGCAGATCGAATTGCGTCTGGCCAACGCCATAAAAGAGTTGAAGGATTATGTATTGTACGATTATGTAATTATCAACGATTCGATCGACTCGTCGGTCGAGAGCATGAGGAATATTGTCGGCGCCGAGTCGTGCAGGATGCACAGAGTGCAATCGAGACTTTAACTATCCGGAGGAACGGAGAGTGATAATTCCGCTTAATAAACTGATCGCCCTGAACGAAAACCGTTATATCTTCACCAGGGCCGCCATGAAATACGTGGATAAAACCGGTAACATCGAGGGATACCCGGAAACAGACCATAACTGGAAGGTGGTTCCCAATATCCTCAGGATGGTTTTCGACGGCAAACTCAAGTATGATGTCAGGGAAGGACGGGATCTGGAAGAATAATGCCGCGCATTTCCCCCGTTTCATGGTAGATTCCACGGCCATTTTATAAGCGAGGTTTCCGCCCATTAAAGCTGTTGTGGTGGTGGGGCCAACGGCCTCAGGCAAGACCGACCTGGCCATGGGCCTTGCCGGTGATATCTTTGAAATCGTTTCCGCCGATTCGGTGCAGGTATACCGCCGTCTCGATATAGGCAGCGGAAAGCCCACGAAGGCACAGCGGGCCGCCGTTCGCCATCATCTGATCGATATAGTAGACCCCGACCGCCAATTCACCGCCGGCGATTTCTGCCGGGAGGCCAACGCCTCGGTAGAGGATATTCTCGGCAGGGGAAAGCTTCCACTCTTTGTGGGCGGCACAGGGCTCTACATAGATTCCCTGTTTGCCGGTCTTTCGGGCATTCCCCGGATCGACCCGGCCGTAAGCAGGGAGGTCCGGGAGGAACTTGACAGCAGGGGAACGGTGGAAATGTATGAGCGGCTGAGGCGGATCGATCCGGCGTTTGCGGCTCGAGTTCATCCGAACGACCGCCAGCGTATCGCGCGGGGCCTGGAGGTTTATCGGGGTACGGGAAGGCCGCTGAGCGGATATTTCGGTGAAAGGGCCGGGGCGGGCTTCGAGGAGACGGTGTTTATAGGGCTGTGCCCTCCGAGACCGATCCTTTACGAGCGCATCGAACGAAGGCTTGACAGGATGATGGAGGACGGCTTTCTCGAGGAGGTCCGGTCGCTTCGTGCTGACGGGTACGGTCCCGCATTGGGCCCGATGAAGTCGCTCGGCTATCGTGAGCTCAATCTGCACCTGGACGGCGAGTTGTCGCTGGACGAGGCGGTTCATTCCGCCAAACTCGAAACGAAACGCTACGCCAAGCGGCAGTTGACCTGGTTCAGGCGGAATGGAAGGATAACCTGGTTTGAGGATTTTCAGGTTGAAAAGATAGAAAAACTGCTGTATACTTTTACGATGCGCTGACAGTACCGGTCCGGCCGGAAGCGCGTGAAGAATTCGCCGATCGGGGCTATAAAAAGAGGGAAGGTGCAATGGGAAATCAGGCTAAAAATCTTCAGGACAGTTTTTTAAACGTCGCTCGAAAGGAGAAGGTGGATCTCACGATCTATCTAATGAATGGAGTTCCAATCAAGGGCAGGGTGCTGAGCTTTGACAATTTTACCATACTCGTCGAGGTGGATAAAAAGCACAATATGATTTACAAGCACGCCGTTTCCACGATCGTTCCGAGCAAGCCTCTGCAGTATCGCGAGGACGAGGTCTGACGGGCGCCCCGCCGAAAGCCATGAGGAGGTCCGGACGAAAAGCCTTTCTGATTCTTCTGCTGGCGGCCGCTCTATACGTTTTCCTGACTGCCGTTTTCTGGACAAGCCCGGAGGAATTTACGCTTGTACGCGACAGGGACGGCGGAGCCCGCACAGTCCTTGGCCCTGGCTTCGGTTTCGTGTGGCAGGGGCTTGTACCCGACCGCCTCGAAATCTCCCGCTATCCCAAAAGGGCGCCCGAGTTTATCGAGGCCCGTGTGGCCATTCCCCCGCTTGGAGACCTGGAGGGCGACCACTACGCCATCAAGGTCCCGCTGAGCGTGACATACGAGGTGGCGCCTGGCGCCCTATGGGTGGCGCGGGCATCCGAACAGCGTGAGGGACGCCCCGGGGCCTCCCGCATGAAGGAGCTGGCCGATAAGGCCTTTTCCGCGGCTCTGGGGCCCTATACCGAACAGGCGTACGACCGGTTCGGCATCATGCGCGACCGTGATAAAATAACCGCCGCGGCATACGAGTTAATGAAGGGCCGGGCCGCGAGGGCCGGTCTTACGGTGGTGTCCATGGAGCTTTCGGGGCCGATGGTGCTCCCCGAACCTTTGGTATACCAGGAGGGGCTTGCCTTTCTGGCCGAACTGCGCGAGATCGAGCGCCGCAACCACAAGGAATATCTGGCGCTTAAAAGCGAGCTCGAGAGGGAGAAAAAGCGCAAAAAGGAGTACCTCGAAAAGCTTTCTGATGTCTCCCGCCTGGTGAAGTCGAATCCGGACCTTTTAAAGTATATTTATATTGACAGATTGGGGGGCGACGTAAAAGTGATACTGGCGCCCGAAAAATCGGGCATGAACTTCGGGCTGTCGCTGGAAGATGAAAGGATCGCGGAAAAGAGGAAGGGCGAGATAGATAATCTCAGATAGGCCGTTCTTCCGGGAAGTCATATTCAACACAAGGAGATGCGTATGCCGTGCGGTAGAAAGAAGAAGAGGGCGAAGATCGCCAACCACAAAAGAAAAAAACGCCGCAGACAGAATCGTCACAAGAAGAAATAAGCGGGTTTCGAAAGAACGACCGAAAGCGAGGGAGATTGGTTTTAATCGAAAGCCAGTCTCCTTCGTTTATCGAACGGGGGTGTCGGCAGGCAATGAGAAACAGCCTCTCCCGAAAAAATGGCACTGGCGGGGAAGGGAAAAAGGCCTCCTGGAAGAGGAGGCCCTCCGAGATAAGGGGGTACCAGGCCGCCCTGTATACCACCACGGACTCCGGGGACTACCTTCGTGTCGATTTCAACCTGAAGGAACGCAAGATTCGCGTTTATATCGAGGACGCGGAGGAGGGAGGCAATCCCTACTACGCCATATTTACCGGAGAGCGCGTCAGCGCTCAACGGAATGTCACAACCGGCAGGGCCCATCAGGTCGTCGAGAAGCTCAAGCTTCGCGCTGACGCGCTTCGCACCATAAGCAACAAGGAGGTCCGTAAAATCGTGGTCGGGGCTCTGGCTCTCGACGAATCCGCCTCCGCCGAAAAAACCGAACGGCCCCAGACGCGCAGGGAATATCTCGACCGGACCAGAAAACGCTATTTCCGGCCCGAGGCCGTGCAGCCTGTCGATTCACCCCGGGGCCGCTCCATGGCCATGGGGCCATTGTTCCGCGGCCTGCTCGATTACTTCGCCGGCGCGCTCTTGGTCGCGGCCTCCTTCTTCTATTTCCACAGCTATATCACGGCGGGTGTCGCGGCCGCCTCCTTCGGGGTTCTCATAGGCCTCGTGGAGATTTTTCTGCGGGGCCGAGACCCATCAATAATGAAGCTTGTATTTTTTATGGGTTCCGGGGCCGCTCTCTATGTTTACGGATATTACTTTATATAGTTTCTCGCCGTGTCGTTTTTTATACTTGAATTGTCCGGGGCGTGGTCTATACTATATCGCGGTGCCGCGGTATCCACGGATAGCTTCTTCCTCCGGGGGGAATGCGGTGCTTCGGAGCGCGGCAACTGTGTTTATGCGGCCATGCGGTTCAGGGCAAGGAGAGCGGTAAGAGGGCAATTCCATGGAAAAAATCGATAAATCATCCTCCTCAATGCAGATAGTCTGTTTCAAGGTCGGGAAAGAGGAATACGGCATCGATATTCTGAGGGTCCAGGAGATATTGAAACTGCCGAAGATAACCCGCCTGCCGAAGTCGGCGGATTTTATAATGGGCGTGATGGATCTAAGGGGAAAGGTGATCCCCATCATCGACCTGAGCAGGCGTTTCCGCATAGAGAACGACGGCACCGGAGAAGGCAAGCGCGCCATTGTGGTCGCCATTAGGAACAAGCTTGTCGGCCTTGGGATAGATTCCGTGAGCCATGTGGTGAAGATCGAGGGCAAGGACATAGAACCGCCCCCTCCCATCGTGAAGGGGATTTCCGGCCGTTACATCGTCGGGATAGCGAAGCTTGCCGAAGGCTTCGTTATCGTGCTGGATATAGAACAGATACTGACCGCGGAGGAGCTTACCTCACTCCAGGCCTGATTTCCTGTAGTATTCCTCGAGCGCACGGGCCATTATGCGCCTGAGTGGTTCGCCCGATTCGCGCGCGACCCTGGCGCAGTCCTCGAACTCCGGCTGCGCCGTTACCTCCCCTCCGAGAAACCGGCCCCGTTTTACCCGTATCTCGCGTCCGTCGATGTGGACCGTAACGAATGAGCGTTCGAGCTTTTCCCGGCTCACTTCGCGGAGGCGAAGCCCAAGCGTGGTGGTTTCGGTATAGATGGCGCGCCTTACGGCTTCCAGGGCCGCTCTGGGAACGATGACGGTTAGAAGCGTTCCCGGGCGGCCTTTTTTCATGTTAACCGCCGAGAGGTAGGCATCGAGCGCGCCGTTACCGAGCAGAACATCGATGAGATGCGGATAAACCTGCGGATTCATATCGTCGATGTTGCATTCGATCTGGAATACCTCCTCGGCCTCCGGACCTTCTTCGGAGCCGAACAGCATGATGCGCGTATAACTGGGGAAGGGGTGATTTCGAGTACCGAACCCGATTCCGGTTTTTCCGAGCACCGAAGCGCCAATCACAGGCCCCTGGACTCCGAGCGCTGTAAGTATCGCCGCGGCCGTCGGTGTGACGAGCTCGCCCTCGCGTCCGGTCAGACGGCACCTGTAGCCTTCGGTTAGCCGGACGACCGCGGGTACGGGCACCGGAAGCTCTCCGTGGCGCGACATGACCGTTCCGGTGCCGAAGAAAAAATCCCCGAAGCTTATGGCGTCCACGCCCAGGATGTCGATAGCCGCGCAGAAAGCCGCTACGTCGATGATGCTGTCGACGGCTCCCACCTCATGGAAGTGGACATCTTCCCGCGTGGAGCCGTGCACCGCCGCCTCGGCGTCCGCGAGCCGGGCGAACACCCTCATGGCGCGCTTAGCGGCGCTTGCGCGAAATCCGCCTCCCAGAATAAGGGCCTCGATATCGCGGTAGTGCCGCTCTCCACCGGTTTCCGTGCAGCGGACGTTGGCTGCGGTCCCCGAGAGGTGGTATTTTTTGATTTTTAAGGGGGAGATGCTCCATCCCTCCAGCGGGAGGCCGGAGAGCTCCTTCGTGAGAACGCCCGGGTCCAGTCCCAGGTCGAACAGGGCCCCAAGCAGCATATCGCCCGAGGCCCCGAACTGAAGGTCGATGGCCAGGGTGCGGCTCATGGCGTTACGGTTAACCTGCCAAGAGTGGCGAGAATTTTAAACGCCAGGAAGGCCGCGCCGAAACCGTTGTCGATGTTCATCACGGCCACTCCGGGCACACAGGAGTTAAGCATCCCCAGAAGGGGCGTGAGTCCGGCGAAAGCCGCGCCGTATCCCGTGGACGCCGGCACGGCGATAACGGGAGCGCTGGTCATTCCGGCGATGACCGAGGCAAGCGCCCCTTCCATTCCGGCCACGACGATAATGACCGAGGCCTCCAGTATCACGTCGCGATGATGCATTACACGATGCATGCCGGCAACCCCGATGTCGTTTAGCATGGCGATGTCGAGGCCGAGCATGCGCCCGGTCTCGAAGGATTCGGACGCCACAGGGATATCGGCGGTTCCGGCCGTGGCAACGAGCACCCCTCCCCTGACCGGCGGCGGAGGGCTCTTTACCAGGCTGATGGTCCGCGCCTCATCGCTATAGCGTGCTTCGGGTATAAGTTCCCTCACGGCTTCGAAGGCCGCGTAGTCCGCGCGGGTGGCAAGCAGGTTCGAGCCGCGGTGTACGATCGCCCTTGCTATCGCCGCGATCTGCGCGGGCGTCTTGCCCTGGCAGAAGATGACCTCGGGAAACCCCCAGCGGAGCTCGCGATGGTGGTCGATCATGGCGAAGGTGAGGTCCTCGAACGGGAGTTTTCTGAGGTAGGCGAGAGCCTCGTCCCCGGAGATCGAGCCGTTCTTGTAGTCTTCGAGAAGTTTTCTTAAGGGTTCGTCGGCCATGCTGTCAGTACGCGGCGATCAGGATGGTTTCGAATTCGTCGCGGTTAAGGGGCCGCGGCGCGTTTTCGATGAATGGGTAGCCAATGGCGATCTCGGCGATCCGGGAAAATTCGGCCTTTGGTATTTCGAACTGGGAAAGGCGCTGGGGGATGTCCAGATCGATCTCGAGCTTGCGAACGCCCTCCACGGCCTTGATGGCCGCCTCGATGACGGTGATCTCCCGGACGTCCTCGTCCATCACCTTAGACATCTGTACGTACTTGCCGGGCGTCGCGGTGAGGTTATATTCCATTATGTGCGGCAGGAACACCCCCATGCACCGTTGCACCGATATGTTGGAGCGCGAGGAAAGCGCGAGCGAGAGCGCGAGCGACAGCGAGAGCCTGGAGACCGAAAAGGCGATGCCGGTCATGATCGAAGCGTATGAGAGATGGCCCCTGGAGGTAATATTCTGAGAATCACGATACGCGGTCGGAAGGTTTTTGAATATGAGATCGATGGATTTGAGGGCATAGGTGTTCACCATGCTGTTGGTGCTCTTAGATATCACCGCCTCGGTGGCTATTGCAAGCGTAGCGGAGTTTACCTGCGCGGTGACCTCCTCGGAGATTAACGCACTTACCCTGGGATCGACGATTGTGGCCCTGGGGAAAAGGTAGCGGTGATTGTAGACCTTTCGTATCTCCTCGCGAATGTCGGTGAGGAAGAACATGGGGAGTATCTCGAAGCCGAAGGATGGAAAGGCCGGTATGGTGACCAGCGCGATCGGCGCCTGTATCGAGGGGTTCTCGAAAAGGTCCTCGCAGAACAGATAGTTGCCCGCGAGGACGGCGACGGCCTTTGCGGTATTGAGCGAATCTGTCCCGCCGAACCCCGCGATGACGTCGCAGTGGGTCTTTCGCGCATAGCTCGCGGCCGTGTCTATATCCTCCGTGTTCGGCGAGTCGGGCATCTCGTCATAAATTATCAATCCGAGGTTTGAGGCTGCGGCGCTTTTGGCCATCTTCTCGATGGTGTCGTGAAAGAGATCGAGGTCGCCTGTCGTGGTGATGAGAAGAATGCGCGAGCCGATAGTCTTGAGTATCGGCCCGATCGATGCTATTATGTCCTGCCGGATGAATATCTCGGTCGGAACGTAGAATTCGGAACTCAGGCTAGCTGTCGCGCTGGTGGGCATTTCCGTAGATATAAAAAAAGCGGATGTCAGTCGCCTCCGCTTTTTCCCTCCGTATCGATCGGATTTGAGTCGACGGGTCTATTTTCGAAGCAGGTTCCTCGCGATTTTATCGGCGACCATGGATAATATCTTATCGTCCTCGAACTTGTCATAGGTTCCGTTGAGGATCTGCTCCTTGATCTCGCGCACCCTGTCCGCGCGGATGTCCGGCGCTTCGTTGACGATCTGGGTGTAGCGGCCTATTTCGGCGGCCTTCTTGCCCTCGGTGGATATCTGGACGGAGTCGTTCCGCGGAGAATCCTTGGTTCGTGATACCGATTTCGTACCCTTGGGCTCGACGATGTTGTTAATATGTCCTATTTTGTCAATAACCATGATCGATGTCCTTTACGGTATTCTGTTACTAATATCGGTATATTCGGTCCAATCTTTAACATATTTGCATATCCCAACCCGTATTCCACCTCAAATTATATAAAAAAGGCCGGAATAGAGCAAGAAATATTTTAATTTTTGCCCTTTGTCCAGGCGATCGGGGCGTTCAATCCTCCGGCTCGTCGCCTTGCCCGGCGCCGGTGTTCCAGATTGCAATGGTGAATTCGCCTTTCGAGATGATGGAATCGGACCGCTCCGAAAGCTCCCTAACCGTTCCTCTGAGGAATTCCTCGTGGACCTTGGTCATTTCCCTTCCGATAACGGCCATCTCTTCCGGGAAGACCCCGGCGGCGGCGGAGAGAAGGCGGCCGATCCGATGCGGCGATTCGTACAGGACTATTATCCCCCTGTGCCGCCGGAGCCCCTCCAATTCCCGCTTTCTTCTACCGTCCTTTTTGCTTAAAAAACCGGCAAATATTACGGTCTTTTCGGGGAAGCCCGCGACCGAAACTATGGCCGCCAGGGCCGAGGGGCCCGGTATCGGCACCGCCTCTATGCCGTGCCCGGCGGCCAGCGCGATTAGGCGGCTGCCGGGGTCCGATAGCCCGGGGGTGCCGGAGTCGGTGACGTAGGCCAGGGAGATTCCCTCGTGAAGGCGGCTTACGGCCCCTGCGATCCGTTCGTCGGGGGAATGGGCGTGAAGCGAAAGGGTCGGAAGGCCGATTCCGTAGTGGTTGAGGAGTTTTCTTGTCTGGCGCGTATCCTCGCAATAGACACAGGAGACCTCCTCGCGGAGTATGCGTAGCGCCCTCAGGCTTATATCCTCGAGATTGCCGATAGGCGTTGCGATTATATATAGTTTGCCGGTCCTGTTTACCGCTTTGCCCATATTGCCCCCTTAATCCTCCGGGATTTCGAATCCGCCGCCTTCGTAGCGGTCGATCAGGGAGACCGCCTCCTCGAAAGAAGCGGCCCGCACCAGCTCCCCGCGCAGCCTGGCAGCGTGCCTGAAGCCGTGGAAATAGCGCGCCAGGTGTTTGCGCATAAGGATTATGCCGCGTTCGCCGTAGAAGTCGCGCATAAGACGAAGGTGCGTCCGGACCTCTTCGGCGAGATCGGAGACCGAGGGCTCCGCTCCGCTGAATATCCAGGGATTTCCTATGGCGGCGCGCCCCACCATCACAGCGGCGCAACCGGAGGTGCGCAGGCGCTCCAGGGCGTCGGCGTGAGAGCGGATGTCGCCGTTTCCTATCACCGGGACGCGGGAAAGGGACGCGATTTCGGCTATCGCCTCCCAGTCGGCCTGGCCTGTATACTTCTGTGCGCGCGTTCGGCCGTGAACGGCCATGAGGCTTATTCCCGCCTCCTCGAGGCGCGGAAGAAGCTCGCGATAGTTGCGCGATGAGCCGTCCCAGCCTATCCTTATCTTGGCGGACACCGGAATCCGGACCGCCCCGGCGACGGCGGCCGCAATGGCTCCCGCAAGAGGCGGATTCTGGAGAAGCCCGGCGCCGGAGCCGCCGGAGCAGACGCGCGGAGCGGAGCAGCCCATGTTGATGTCGATTAGGTTCGGACCGAGGGACTCCACGCGCCGCGCGGCCTCGGCCATGACCGCCGGGTCCTTGCCGAAAAGCTGGATGGCGATGGGTTTCTCCTCCGGGCTGAAGCGCGTGAGGTCGAGCGTTTTCCGGTTTCCGCGGACTATCCCCTCGGCGCTGACAAGCTCGGTATACACGAGGGCCGCGCCGTAGCGGCGGGCTATTCGACGATAGGGCGAATCGGTAAAGCCGGCCATTGGCGCGAGGACCAGCCTTCCGGCGATGTCGGGCGTTCCCATCACGGCCGGACATCCGAGAGGGCTTTTACGTAGATCAGTTTGCCGTCGCCCGGGGAGTAGAAATCCTCGAGAAAGGCCTCCTGCCGGTATCCGCAGCGAAGGTAAAAGCCATGAGTGGGGACATACTGTTCGCGCGAGGAGGTGTCTATATACAGGCGCCTGCCTCCCATGCCGGCGACTATTCGCTCGCTTCGTTCGAGGAGCTCGCGGCCCAAACCGCTCCCGCGCAGAAGGCTGTCGACAGCGATCCAGTACAGATCGTAGCTCGATTCGGTGGCGGGTATGGGGCCGAAACAGGCATAGCCCATAAGCCCCGAGGGGCCGTCGGCAAAGAGGAAATGGTATCCGCTGGCGTCTCCGCGAGCGATGCGCTCCTCGGCGAGCTCCACCGCTATTTCGATCTCGGCGGGCGAGAAGTAGTTGGAGGACTCCACTATCCGTCGGATCCCAGGAGGGTCGGACGGGCGGATCTCCGTGCGGAAGGCGGCGGCCATGCGCGGTTCAGACGACATTGTGATTGTTCTCCGGATGCAAGGACCGTGCCCGCTCGAGCTTTCGTGCGAAGGCGCCCTCCCACAGGCCGGAAAAAAACGCGCGGGCGTTGGCGGAGAGGGAGCGTATGCGGTATCCGCCCTCCTGTACCACCGCTATGGGGACGCGGAGTGAGCCGATCATGAAGCCGTTATTCTCGAAATCGGCGGCCTTTAGCGGCCACGAGCCCGTGGGGTCGCCCCTCGAGGTGTCGAAACCCAGGGCAAGCACCAGAAAGGAAGGGTTGAACGAGATGATGCGCTTAAGGGCCCTGCCGAGCGCATTTCGGTAGTCGTCGGTGGTGATGGTTTCGGGCAGGGGTATGTTGAGGTTGAACCCCTCGCCCGCGTTTTCGCCGCGCTCGTCGGCGAATCCGGTGAAGTATGGGTACGCGTGCTGGGGATGGCCGTGTATGGAGACGGTGAGGACATCGCTTCTTTGATAGAATATATCCTGCGTGCCGTTGCCGTGATGGTAGTCGATGTCGAGCACCGCGACGCTGCCGTGCCGCAGAAGGTATTCCGCCGCGATGGCGGCCGAGTTGAAGTAGCAAAACCCGCCGAATACGCGCCTTTCGGCATGATGGCCGGGAGGGCGCACCAGGGCATAGGAGAGCCGGTAGCCCTGGAGGAGGGATTGCGCTGCGGTGAGCGCGCAATCGACCGAGCGCTTGGCAGCGATATAGGCGTTTCGGTTTATGGGGGTGAAGGTGTCGATGCAGTAATAGCCGGCCCTAAGAGGCAGCTCCCTGGGCGGGCGGCGGCCGTTGCGGATCGGAAATACATAAGGGTAAATGGACTCGTCGGGCCGGATGAGGGTGCATACCCTTTTGAGGTATTCCACGAACTCCGCGGTGTGTACGGAGCGCAGCATGCGTTCGGGGAAGGGGCGCGGCGGGATCTCGTGGAAGATTCCGGTGTCCGCTATGCCTTTCAGGATGGATTTGATCCGGACAGGGGACTCCACATAGCCGCGATCGTGAACGTGATGTATCATGTGGCGGTCGTTCACTACCAGCGCGATACGCCGGTCTATGGAGATGGCGGGAACAAGGCGGACCGGGCGCTCCTTCTTAATGTAGCGCGGAGGGCGGATTCGCACAGGGTCGTCGCGAAACGAGTCGACAACCATGTCGATATAGCCGGGCGAACAGGCGGCCCCGTATTTTCGTTCGAGGATGGCGCGCACTATGGCCCGGGCGTCGGACAGGCCGAGCGGGCGGCCCTCGAGAAGGGGGTCGTAGATTAGATAAGGGGCCGAACCTCCCGGCTCAAGCGGGGTCTCGTAAAGCGTTCCGGCTACGGGGCGGGCCCCGAATCGTTCGTAGAATTTAAGGCGTTGCCGGTTCTGGCGCAGATTGTCGGGGTTCGTGACGAGCCCGATATCGTCGGGCAGGCATTCGTAGAAGAGGCCGATTGCGTTTAGCTGGATCGATTCCTCCCGGACATGCCTGTACAGCACCCCGCCCAGGCCGCCGCCGCTTTCGCCCCTTTGCACCGAGATGAAGTCGAGAAAGCAAAATCGCATGTCGCTCGCATGCCGCAGCAGGGCGAAGCCTTTAACGGTCCCGCGTGTGTCGTCGGCGATGAAGATAAGCGAGCGAAAGCGGTGCCTTAAAGGGTCGGCAAGCTCCATGGGAAGGCGTTCGATGGCTTCCTCGCCGATGCCGCCGAACTGCGCGCGCAGGATGTCCTGGACCTGCTCCACGGCCCTGCGGTCGAACTCGGTGGTGGTGTCGTAAATGCGCCTTATGCGAAACACTGTGATTCCGTCTGTTGGGCCCCGGCTGTCGTTATATGCGGTCGATGATCCTTTGTATCATCCCGTCATACGAGAGCCCCGCCCTGCCTGCCGCGGCGGTAAATCCTCCGTCGGGGCTAAGGCAGGGGTTCGCGTTGATTTCCAGTATCCACGGACCGCCGTCGCGGTCAACCCGGAAATCTACGCGGGCATAACCGCTCATGCCGAAGGCTTCGAAGCAGGCCAAAGCGAGAGATTCGAGGCGCGAGAGGAGCGGTCCGTCGGAGGGGGGAAAATCGAAGCTTCGAGGGGTGTTTTCGAATTCGAAGCTCCCCTCCAGCCATTTGGCTCGGTAATCGACTATTCGGGGCTTGCCGGGCGGATAGTCCCTGAAGAGTATTTCCGCCTGGGGGAGCACAACCGGTCCTTCGGCCCCGCCGAGCAGCGAGAGATTGAACTCGCGCCCGTCGATATAGGCCTCGGCGAAGCAGCCGCCGCAGTGGCGGGGCGCCCTGCGGGCGATATGCTCTAAAAGCTCCTTGCGGCTTTCGGCACTTACTATGGAGTCGTCGCCTATTCCGGCGGAGGCGTGGTCCCATACCGATTTTATGATGTACGGGCCCGGCTGAAACGGCTCCTCCGGCCTCATACCGGCCGTAACGAAGGAAGGGGTGGGGAGCCCGAATAGACGCATGAGCCTTTTGGAGAGCACCTTGCCCGATGTGAGAAATAGGGCCTCGGTGGACGAGCCCGTATACGGCAGTTCCATAGAGTCGAGAAGGGCGGGGGCGAGGTGGATGAAGCGGTCCCTGCCGTCCACCGCCTCCACGAGATTGAAAACGAACTTCGGTCGAATTGCCCTTAGCCTCGCCCGGGCGCCGTCGAGGTCGAGGCCGAAGGGAACGAGGAGAGGCTCGTAGCCGAGTTTTTCGAGCGATTCCGCCACGGCACCCGCCTGGATTAGCGTGTCCTTTTCATCGGGCGGGGCGTTTTCCGGTATCTCGGCGTGGAGTATGACGGCCTTTTTCACACGGCCCTCCGGCCTCAGGCGCGCGGGTCCGGAATGCGGGCGCCGCCGGTTTTTTGGAGGCGCGCGAGGGCGGAATTCATGATTGTTTCGATGAGTCCGTCGTACTCCATCCCCGCTAGGGTGGCGATTATAGGCAGGTCCGAATGGGTTGGATGCAGGCCCGCCAGGGGATTAACCTCGATGAATCCGGGCCTTCCCTCGGCGTCGGACCTGAGGTCGATCCTGCCGGCGTCGCGGCACTCCAGGCCGCGCCATGCGGCGAGAGCGCAGTCGGCGGCCATAAGCGCCTCGGGGTCCAAGACCAGCTTATAGCTTACCCGCTCCTCGCAGAGCTCCTTGTTGGCGAGCGAATAAACGGCCTCCTCCGCGCCTGGATTAAGGATGATTTCGGCCACGCCTATAACGCGGGCCCCGGCCCCTGTTCCGACTATGCCGACGGTAAATTCCCTGCCGGGAAGGTAGCGCTCTACAAGGACGGGCTGCCTGTAGCGCTCGAGGAGGCCGCAGACCGCGGTTTCGAGCGATTCCCTGTCGCGCGTGACCGAAGCGGCGCTTACGCCCTTTCCGGTCCCCTCGGCGAGGGGCTTTACGAACAGAGGGAAGGAAAGGTCGATCGAAGCCGTCTCTTCGGGCGAATGGATACAGACGAAATCGGGCGTGGGGAGGCCCAGGTCGCGCACCACCCGCTTGCAGAGGGCCTTGTGCATGGTGAGCGCAAGGACCGAGGCGTCGGAGAAGGTATATGGCAGGCGGTAGGCGTCGAGTATGGCGGGCACCTGCGCCTCGCGGGCGATGCCGTACAGTCCCTCGGTTATATTGAAAACGATGTCCCAGCGCTCTCCGGAGAGGAGCCGTGGCAGTATGGCCGGGAGGCTTCCTATGCGCTCGGTAGAGTAGCCCAGGCGCGAAAGCGAGGCTTCGATGGCCTCGATGGTTTCGACGCTGTCGAACTCGGCGACCTCCTCCTCGCCGTAGCCCATCGCCCTGTAATCGTCCCTGAGATCGTAAGCGAGGGCTACGCGCACTAGTGGTTCTCCATTCCGTGAATTTCCATGCCCGCCGTGTCGGGATAGCGGAAAATCAGGTTCTCGTAGTTTCGAAGGATGATATCGCCGCCCTCCCTTCCGGCTAAATATTCGGGCAGAAGAGGAATCTTGCCTCCGCCCCCGGGCGCGTCGATGACGTATGTCGGGACCGCGAAGCCGGTCGTATGGCCCCTTAGGCCCCGTATCATGTCTATACCCTTCTCCACGGTGGTGCGGAAATGCGACGAGCCAACTATGGGGTCGCACTGATAGAGATAGTACGGGCGCACCCTTGCGCGAAGCAGGCCGTGGTAGAGGGCGCACAGGGTCTCGACATTGTCGTTGATGCCGGCAAGCAGCACGGTCTGGCTTCCCAGCGGTATCCCCGCGTCGGAGAGCCTTGCACAGGCCTCCACGGCCTCGGCGGTGAGCTCGTCGGGATGGGTGCAGTGTATGTTTACCCAGAGCGGGTGGTAGCGCTTGAGCATTCGCGTAAGGTTGGAGGTGATGCGCTGGGGAAGAACCATGGGCACCTTGGTCCCTATGCGGACGATCTCGACATGGGGTATGCGTCGAAGGCGCATGAGCAGCCATTCGAGCTCATCGTCCGGCAGGGTAAGGGGGTCTCCTCCGGAAAGGAGCACGTCGCGGATCCTCGGGACGGCCTCTATATATGCAAGCGCCTTTTCCCATTGCCTTCTGGAGCACGATTCTCCGGAGGATCGGCCGACCATGCGCGAGCGCGTGCAATAGCGGCAGTATGTGGAACAGAAATCCGTAACCAGGAAGAGCGCCCTGTCCGGGTAGCGGTGCACGAGGCCGGGTACCGGGCTGTCCGATTCCTCTCCAAGCGGGTCCTCGGCCTCTCCTTTGGAGCTGAAGAGCTCCGCCGTTACGGGGACCACCGTTCTTCGAATGGGCTGGGCGGGGTTGTCGTATTCGAGAAGGCCCGCGTAATAGGGGGTGATGGAAAAGGGCATGGCCCCGTTGCGCGCATCGAGGGCGCGTCGCTCGTCCTCCGACAGCCGGATTATGGCGGAAAGGGGGGCGGCGTCGCGGATCCGGTTTCGAAGCTGCCACTTCCAGTCGTTCCACTCCGCGGCCGTGGCGCCTGGAAAGTGCCTTTTCCGAAAGCTTCGTGTTTTGGGGCTGGAAATGAACCTGGTGTAGTGTATCACCAGTCTGGTGGGTTCCGGAACAAGGTCTCCGGTCTCATCCGCGGCGGGCAATAGCGATAGGGAGGGAGGCTCCTCCGCGTCACACTGCTCCTCCTCCCTAATTTCGATTTGGGCTGTAAACGCGCTCGGAGGTTCTCCCGCTTCGCCGGAGATCCCGGTTTCCAAAAGTGAGGGCGTATCCTGCATTCAGGTGCTCCTTGTTCTCATGGTTTTTCGCGACATAACGCGAAAATCCGCCTTTTTTTAAATCGAGTCGAAAGGGCATTACTATAAAAATTCATGGATGTCAACATGTATTCGTACTATCGACCCGATTTGGGAAATTTTTTTTCATTTTTTCTCCGTCAATGTTATCCCGCTTTTTTCGGTCGACAAAATTTTTCGGTAAAAAAGTTTATCCCTTTATTTTCGATGGGGATGCCTCCTCGAATGACGGGACAGTCATTATTTCCATGGCGCATCTCCCGGGAGCCGTCTTCCTGGGCCGCCGGTACGTACTTCCGGGCCGAACCATCCTCCGCCTGCCGTGTAACGCCTCCCCGGAGCTCCAATCCTCTCATCGCAGGGGAAAACTCGGGTTTTTCCCTTATACTCGGCGGCTTGCGATATTTTTCTTGCAAAAGTCCGGCCTTCGCCGTATAAAAAGCTGGGCACTGCGCCCAGGTACCGACCGTGCCCGCCAATCCCACACGAGGAGAAGATCGATGAGGACCCTGACATCCCTTTTTGCCGTCATCCTAATGCTTTTCTCCCTGCCGCTGTACGCGGGAGAGAAGATCCTTTCCATCATTCATACCAACGATATGCATTCACACCTTATGGGCTTTCCGCCGGAGCTCGACTTTACCCCGGACAAGACCGGCGACGACAAAACGCTCGGGGGCTGGGCGCGCGTCGCGACGGTCATCAAGCGCCAGAAGGCGGCCCGGGCGAATCCCACGCTTGTACTCGACGCCGGGGATTACCACATGGGTTCGCTCTTCCACATGCTGGCTCGCGAGGAGGCCTTCGAGCTCTCGCTCCTCAAGCTTATGGGTTACGACATGGTGACCCTGGGCAACCACGAGTTCGACCTTATGCCCGACGGGCTTGCCAGAATTCTAAGTGCCGGACACAGAAAGGGCATGCCGGAGATCGTTTTTTCGAGCGCGAAATTCAGCGCCGAAAGCGAGAAGGACGATAGCCTCGAGGCCGTGTTTAAAAAAGGCATCGTAAAGCCCTATAGCATAAAAGTGATAAACGGCATAAAAATAGGGTTTTTTGGCATTATTGGCGAGGTTGCCATTGGCGATTCGCCTTTCGCCTCGCCGGTTAAGTTCACTCCCCCAGTAGAGGCCGCTCGGGAGATGGTTAAGCTTCTCCGGGAAAAGGAAAAGGTGGAGATGGTCATCTGCCTCTCGCACAGCGGTGTTTATGAGGGCACAAAGTCCGAGGACGAGGTGCTTGCCAGGGAGGTAAAGGGGATAGATATCATCATAAGCGGCCATACCCATACCCTGCTGGAGAAGCCGCTCATAGTAAACGGCACCATCATAGTGCAGGCCTGGGAATACGGCAGACGCGTAGGGGTGCTCGACGTGGCATGGGACAAGGGCAGAGCCACGGTAAAGGACTACTCGATGATAACTATAGACGATTCCATCCCCGCCGACCCGGACATTCAGAGGCGGATTAACGGCTACATAGGCGAAATAGACCGCAGGGTGCTTGCCGAGCACGGACTTTCCTACTGGAAGACCATAGCGCATGCGAAGTTCGACATGCCCATCGTAGAGGACGAGTCGCCGCTTGGAAACCTCATCGCCGATTCTATCCGCTGGTACGCCAACAAATACGACTATGACCCGGCCGATCCGGCGACGAAGGTGGTGCTCGCGATAGAGGCGAATGGGGTGATTCGGGACAGCCTGATGAAGGGAAAGACCGGCAGGCTTTCGGTGGCCGACGTCTTCCGAACCATCCCTCTCGGAATCGGCATGGACGGAACCATGGCCTATCCGCTCGTTTCGTGCTACCTGTACGGCTCCGAGATCAAAAAGGCCATGGAGATCCTAACGAGCATCTACCCGCTAAAGGGTAGCTCGTATTTTCTGCAGATCTCGGGCGTAAAATTTACATACAATCCGCGCCGCGCCATATTCGACCGGGTTACCGATATCTGGATGGGCTCCGAGGAGGAGGGATACGTACCGCTGGACTATTCGTCCTCGAACAAGGCGCTCTACCGCATCTCCGGAAACATCTACGATACCACTTTCCTCAAGGTGATAGGCAGTTTCACCTTCAATATTCTGAATATCGTCCCCAAGGACCGAAAGGGAAATCCCATAAGCGACCTGGTGGCCTATAGAATTGACGCCGACAAACGAAAGCCCGGCATCCAGGAGCTAAAGGAGTGGGTCGGCGTGATGGAATACATTAAAAGCTTTCCCGATATCGATGGCGATGGAATTCCGGACGTGCCGGAGAAATATAGCGGCAAGCTGGGCAGGATAGTAAGCGAACCCAGCCTCAATCCATTCAATCTGCTGTCGCGCGGAACGATGGTGACCTGGGTGATGTTCGGCGTTTTCGTCCTCCTGGCGGCCATCGTGGCCTTTATCGTGAGATTTCTGGTGAAAAAATACAAAAAATAGGAAAAACTTTTAACGAAAAGCCCTGTCCGTTCGTTTTACTTACAGGGTGCGTTGAATTGCCGCGGAAGTCGCCAGGGCTTCGCCCCGGGCCTTCCGCGGCCGTTTTTTTGCCCCGCATTTTGGAATCGCCGGAAGGGGGACGATGCTTTCAAGCGCTGTTTCGGTCGCAGTCCAGGGAATAGACGCGGTCATCGTGGAGGTGGAGGTCGATATCGTCAAGGGGCTCCCCGGCTTCACCATTGTGGGCCTTCCCGATTCAACCATAAAGGAGGCGCGCGAACGAATCCGCTCGGCGGTCGAAAATTCGGGTTTTGAGTTTCCTCCTCAAAACTTCGTGGTAAACCTGGCCCCGGCGGGCTTCCGCAAGCAGGGCGCCAATTTCGACCTGCCGATCGCCATGGCCATACTGGCCACAACGGGCCAGATAGCCTGCGATCACTCGGCCTATCCGATGGTCGGCGAGCTCTCCCTGGATGGAAGGATAAAGCCGGTGCGCGGCGCTATCGCGATGGCTATCGGGCTGTTTAAGGAGGGCTACCGGCGCGTCATAGTGCCCTTCGACAACCGCAGCGAGGCCGCCGCGATCGAGGGCATAGAGGTGTTTCCGGCGCGAAACATCCGCGAGGCGATCGAGATATGCGGGGGAGGGGGCGCTCCCTATACAGGGGCCGGCGGACGCTCCTCCGTGCGGCGGCACCGCCACGATTTTAGCGAGGTGCGCGGCCAGGAGAGCGCAAAGCGGGCGCTCGAGATAGCCGCTGCGGGGCACCACAACCTGCTTCTCTACGGGCCGCCCGGCTCGGGGAAGACCATGCTGGCCAGGCGCCTTCCCTCGCTTCTGCCCGAAATGACGCGCGAACAGGCCATCGTTACGACTATGATCCATTCGGTGGGAGGGACCCTCGCACCCGGCGCGGGCCTTATCCTCGCTCCGCCGTTCCGCTCGCCCCACCATACGGCCTCGGACGTGGCGCTTGTGGGCGGGGGAAGGCAGCCCTCAGTGGGCGAGGTCTCCCTGGCCCACAACGGGGTCCTGTTTCTCGACGAGTTCGTCGAGTTTCCGTCACATGTGTTGCAGTCGCTTCGGCAGCCTCTGGAGGACTGCGAGATAACGGTATCGCGCGCGTCGGGAAGCGCGACATTCCCAGCCGATTTTATGCTGGTGGCGGCGAGCAATCCCTGCCAGTGCGGCTACCTCTTCGACCCGGAGATTGTCTGCAAGTGCTCGCCATCCAAGGTGGAGGGATATTTCCGCAAGATAGCCGGGCCCATACTGGACCGCATAGACATCGAGGTGCAGGTTCCCAGGGTGGCCTGCAGGGAGCTTTTAGACAACTCGAAGGCCGAGAGCTCGGATGCCATACGCGAGCGCGTTTGCCGGGCGCGCGAAATCCAGCGGGCTCGCTTCGCCGGGGGAGGCGCCGTGTACAACTCGCGCATGAACAGCGACCAGATCAAGGAGCATTGCGCAATCGATTCGGAGAGCGAGAGGATTTTCGAGGCGGCCGTAAAGACCATGAACCTCTCGGCGCGTTCGTTCTTTCGCGTCCTCAAGGTGGCAAGGACCATAGCGGACCTTGCCGGAAGCGCCTCTATAGGCAAAAGCCATCTCCTCGAGGCGCTGTCATATAAGAACCTGCAGCGGCATTATGATGTTTGAGGGTTTT
>ERZ795044.60-NODE-60-length-85534-cov-6.870284_pt1 | contig 85534 bp, 90 predicted proteins | sample MGYA00375128_ERZ795044 | MGnify/ENA primary metagenome ERZ795044 (study PRJEB30173, sample SAMN05720213) | anaerobic digester metagenome | isolation source: active sludge of municipal wastewater-treating anaerobic digesters | place: USA | collected 2014-12-22 ...
GGCCGACATTAGCCAGCTGAAAATATTATTGAAAAAATAAATGCTCAGTGTTATTATTCCCACCTACAATCGAGTCCGCCATCTCCCCCTGGCTTTAGCCAGTTTGGCCCGACAGACTATTACTAAAGATAGTTTTGAGGTCCTGGTGATTGATGACGGCAGTAGTGACAACACTGCTGAAACAGTCAAAAATTATTCGGAGCTGAAAGTAAAATACTTTCACCAAAACCACTTGGGAGTCTCAGCCGCCAGAAATTTTGGCATCGAAAAAGCCACCGGCGATATTCTGGTATTTTTTGATGATGATGCCGTTGCCGACAAAAATTGGCTGGAAGAAATAGAAAAAATAATGCGACAAGAGGATATTATTACCGGCCAAGTAAAGCCCCTAAGAGAAAACCTTTGGAAATATTTCGCCCCTCATTATTATCAAGGAGAGATTCCGCTGGAATCAACCGTGTTATTGGAGGGGAATTGTGCTTTAAAAAGGGCGGTGTTTGAAAAAATCGGCGGCTTTGATTCAAATTTGGATTATGGCCACGAAGGTGAAGAATTTATTTTTCGAGCTAAGAAAAATTATCGAATAATGTACTATCCGCAAATGATTATTTACCATAATTATGCCTTTGGTTTTATTAATTATTTAAAAAAACAATTTAAATTCGGGGAAAAAGCGGCTTATTTAAAAACCATCGGCCACCGCCAAAAAAATGTCAGCTCAGCCAACCAATTATTGGAAAAATCGTCTTTAGCGACCAAAATAATTGTCAAACTACTGGCCAAAATTGGCTCACTGGCCCATTGGGCTGGCTGGATTGTTGGCGCTTTGAAATATAAAAAATATGATTAGTGTAATTATACCGGTGTATAACGCCGTCCCAACAATTGAAAACTGTTTAGCTAGCCTCTTAGGGCAAACGAAGACCGAGTTGGAAATAATCGCTGTTAATGACGGCTCAACCGACAATTCCGGAGCAATTCTGGCAAAATATCAGGACAAAATAACAATTTTAAACCAAGAAAATTATGGCGCTCCGACGGCTAGAAATCGCGGATTTGAAGCAAGTCGGGGAGAGTATGTGATCTTCTGCGACGCCGACATAATAATGAAACCGAACATGCTGGCGTTAATGGAACAAAAATTGACAGAAAATCCAACGGCCGCTTATGTTTACAGTTCGTTCAAATTCGGTTTTAAGACTTTTAAACTGTGGCCGTTTGACCCGGCTAAATTGAAAAAAATGCCTTATATTCATACCAGTTCGCTAATCCGGCGAGAATTTTTTCCCGGCTTTGACGAAAACTTAAAAAAATTTCAAGACTGGGACTTGTGGTTGACGATTTTGGAAAGGGGCGGCCAGGGAATATGGCTCGACCAATCCTTATTTTCAATTAAATCCGGTGGCACTATGAGCGCTTGGCTGCCTAAAATATTTTATCAACTTCCTTGGCTAAAGAAAGTCAAAGCCTATCGTCAAGCGGAACGAATAATTAAAATCAAGCATAATTTATTATGATACGCCTACAAAAATTTTTGGCCGAGGCCGGCATTGCTTCTCGACGAAAATGTGAACAATTAATCACCGCTGGCAAAATCAAAGTAAACGGCCAAATTATATCCGAACTGGGATATAAAATAGACGAACACCAAGATCGAGTAGAATATCGAGGTAAGCCGGTAAAACCGGCCAGCGGAAAAATTTATTTGGCGATCAATAAGCCCCCGGGTTATATCTGCAGCGCTTCCACTAGCCAAGGAAAATCTGTTTTAGAATTAGTAGATATTAAAGAAAGGATTTATTCGGTCGGCCGACTGGATAAAGATTCAACCGGACTACTGCTATTAACTAATGATGGTGAATTTGCCAACAAGATCAGCCATCCGCGCCATGGAGCGGAAAAGGAATATTTAGTTTTATTGGATAAAAAATTTCAGCCGGCTGATAGCTTGAAATTGGCGGCTGGTATGATGTTAGACGGCAAAAAACTACAACCGATAAAAACCGCGGCCATTAACGGCCTTAAAATAAAATTAATTTTGCATGAGGGAGTCAACCGAGAGATTCGCCGATTATTGGGACGGCTCGGCTACCGTGTTATCAATCTGACTAGAATCAGAATCGGCCGTTTGTCATTGGGTCGTTTAAAAACCGGCCAATGGAAAAAAATAACACCAGAACAAATATGAAACCGGATTTATCAATTGTAATTGTTTCCTGGCAGGTAAAGGATTTGTTGAAGAAATGTCTAAAATCAATCGAACAAGCCGGAAAGAATTTATCAATCGAAACCTGGCTGGTGGACAACGCTTCTAGTGACGGCAGTGTCGCTATGGCGCGCCATCTCTTTCCACAAATGAAAGTGATCGCCAACCGACATAATCTGGGCTTTGCTCGAGCCAATAATCAAGCGCTAAGACAAATCAAGTCTGATTATGTTTTGATTTTAAATCCTGATACTGAATTGAGAGAAGACACATTGATAAAATCGCTAAATTTTATGAAGCAAAACCCTCAATGCGGCATTATGGGCTGCCAGATTATCAATCCGGATGGCAGTCTGCAGCCGTCTATCAGGCGATTGCCGACTATCTGGCCGATTTTTTTACTACTTATTAAGGCGCCAAAATTTTTTTCCAAACTTCCGGCTATTGATAAGTATTTGGCTACTGATTTTGATTATACCAAAGAGCAAAAAGTAGAGCAGGTGATGGGCGCTTTTATGGTTATTAAAAAAGAATTATTGGATAAAATCGGCTTATTCGATGAAAAATTTTTTGTCTGGTTTGAGGAAGTTGATCTATGCCGCCGGACGCTAAAAGCCGGCTATCAAATTATCTATAATCCGGAAATATCCATGATTCATTATGGCGGCGCCAGCTTCAATCAACAAAAAACCCTTAACAAACAGTGGCGATTTTTCAAAAGCGCCTTTTATTACTTTATAAAAAAATGGTTCTAGTAATAGTTTTTTTGGCTCTAAGCATTGCTTTCGGTTGGCTATATTTATTCAGTCAGCCGAAATTTTCTTTTGATAAATTATTATTCAGCCTTTGGTCGGCGGCAATTGGCTTCTCCCAGCTGCAATTAAGCCCATATGAATCGCCCTGGACAATAAAATTCTGGCTGATGATAATTTTATTTTTTACTGCTTTTTACTTGACCTACAAATACAGCGGAAAATTGTGGCAAAAAACTATCATCTCCAGCCAAACCGAAACAGCCAGGCCAAAATTATTTTTCATTATTATATTAACATTAAGCGTTCTCAGCTTAATAGCCAATGCCTATATTTTTGCAAGATTCGGCACCCTGCCGATTTTATCCAGCTTGCCGGACAAAATGCGCTTCATTATCAATCGCCAAGTCTTCGGCTTATGGGAATATGCCGCCCTGTTACCGCGAATATTTATTCCCTTGGCTTTTATTTTCCTATTAACCAAAAGAGGCGGTAAATTGACCAAGGCGCTGACAATTTTGGTTGTTGTTATTGGTTTCTTTATCCTAAGCTTATATGCTTCGCGGGCTACCATTATTTTCGCCCTGCTATTATGTTTTTTTTCTTATCTGATTATCAATCGAGAAAAAATAAATTACAAAAAAATAGCCGCAGCCGCGGCGATTATACTGCTATTGGTTATCATAATTTCTATTACTATTCCGGCTCTGCGCCAATATATCACTTATCGCGATTATTACAGCGATATTGATTACCAGCCGTTTACCTATCTGGCTGATTTATCAGACCTAAAAATACCGGATTATTTGGATTTTGTCACTCCGCTATATATCATACCGGCTTTCAATCTGCAAGCAATAATGCGGGGAACGAACTTTTATCAATGGGAAGATTTTTATTGGGGCAGATACAGCTTATCCGTTTTTCCTACTTTCAATCAAATCAAGATACCTTGGAAAGAAATCTTTCTACCCTGGTGGGTAACCGCCACTTTTTTGTTTAATTATTGGGCTGACTGGGGCTGGCTGGGTATAATCGGAGCAGCGATTTTCTGGGGCAGCGGTTTGTCGCTAATATACAATTGGTCGACAAAAAAAACCGGACTGTTGCCGGTATTAATTTTTGCCTATTTCAGTTTTACAGTCATAATGAGTATTTATACCAATTATTTGATGCGTGAGGAATTTTACTTGGATATGGCGCTTATCTTGATCATTGGATTGATTATAGACAGACGGCATTATCCTCGTTCGCCAGTCAAATTATGAAAATATCTTCCCGATAATACTATTATTATCGGATAGAAAAAAAGAAGCCGACTTTTTGTTTTTACCTTCCAGTTGAATAAACGTCGGCAGTAAAGCCTGATTATCACCGGCACCAATCGCCAACTGGCCTTGCCATTGAAAAATCTCGCCGGGCTTCTTGTCTGCTGGTCCAATGTCAACCGGCGGAAATATCTTGACTCGTTGACTGTCAAGTACTGACCAGGCCACCGGCCAAGGATAATAAGCTCGAACCTGCCGGCTGATATTGTCAGCGCTATCTTGCCAATCAATTCGAGCGTCTTCTTTTTTAATTGTTTTACAAAAAGTCGCTTGCTGATGATCTTGGGGTTGCGGCGTCAGTTGGCCAATCAAATATTTTTTTATAGTTTCCACTAGAAGTTTTTTGCCCGCCGTCGCCATAAGCTGATGGAGCGATTCATTGGTTTCATTGCCTGATAAAATCAGTTCTTCTTGGGCCAGGATTGGGCCATGGTCCATTTTTTCGTCCATTAACATAATGGTCACGCCGGAATGGTTTTCGCCGGCCAAAATCGCCGCCTGTACTGGTGAAGCACCTCGATATTTAGGCAGTAGAGAAGGGTGGACATTGATATTGCCTCTGGCAAAAATAGCTAAAATTTCTGGGGGAATAATCAGGCCATAAGCCACTACCACCAGTAAATCGGCGCTCAGAGCTTTTAGCTCATTAATTATTTGGCGGTTGGCTGTTAGTTTTTCCGGCTGAAATATTGCAAAGCCACGACTAGCGGCCCAGACCTTAACCGGCGGGGGAGCGAGTAACTGTTTTCGGCCGGCTGGTTTGTCCGGCTGGGTGATAATAGCAATAATTTCAAAATTCGCGTCCTTAGCTAATTCCGCCAAAAACGGCACCGCAAATTCCGGTGTGCCGGCAAAAATTATTTTGGTTGGCAGGTTAGCCATTGGTCAAAGTCGGTTTTAATTGTTTAGCTTTATCAATAAACAAAACCCCATCCAAATGGTCCAATTCATGCTGAATAATTCTAGCTAACATTTTTCGGGCTTGCAAGGTTTGCCGCTCGCCGTTTTCATCAATGAAGTTAAGCTTAAGCGACCGTGGCCGTTTGACTTCGCCGGCTATACCGGGCACCGACAAACAGCCCTCCTCGCCCCACTCTTTAAAAATTGATTTCTGCACAATAACCGGATTGACCATCACATAATTTTTACCTTCAAAATGAATCGCCACCAACCTGATATTTTTGCCGATTTGCGGCGCGGCCAATCCCACTCCATCGGCCCTAATCATGGTATCAACCATTTCCGAGATAAGGTTCTGCATTTCGGACGAATTTAAATCAGCCACCTCTTGTGACTTTTTCCTTAAAATAGGATTGGGATTGGTAATAATCTTTAACATAAAGACAAACTATAGCATCATAATGACTAAATGTCAACTTATCAATATCTTAGCCTTGAATTATAAACACAACATCACCAACAATAAAAAGACAAAGACATAAATGGGTACGGCGATAATCAAGCCGGCGACAGACATATAGCCGTAAATAGCAAGCGCTCTTTTTAAAAAACTGTCGGAATTGAGCCAGCCCTTATAGCTATGAGTGTCTTGGGGTCTTGTTTGTTGCTCGGGTGTAGGCATATTAAAAAATTATTTGTTAAGATTACGAAAAAATGATAAGATAATTGATAACAAACTTAAGCTTATTGTAATATTTTTATCCAAAATACACAAATGAAAACCAACCAAGGGCTACAAAAAATTGAAGATATCTTAACTGCCAAAATCAATAAGCGGCCACCAGCTTACGAATGGCAAGATTTGGCCTTACGGGTAATCGGCGAACTTAATATTCCAAGTTTTAAACGGGCAGCGGTTTTTAAGGTCTGCAAGGATAATCCCAAGCAAACAATCCTCAAAACCCTCAATGACACCAAAGAATTATGTGAATCAGGGCCCAGGTGGAAATATTTCTTTAAGATTTTATCCAAAGATAAGCTTTCCCGGTCTTGACAAGTTTTAAATAGTTTGCTATTATGATTTTAGCTGGTTGCCTGTCGAGATGTCGACGGCAATCGGGGTCATCTGTCCCTCCTTTTTGGGGCTTGGAAGGGACCGTTTCCCTTCCAAGCAAGGCTCTTTAAGCGGTCTCTAGAGACCGATGCCTTCCTCCCTGCGCCTATCTCTCCCCAGTAAGCGCAGGGCTTCCCCGGGGCGACAATAATATTTGTCGCCCTTTTTTCTTTGTTTTAAAAAACTCCCGCTAAGGGGAGTTAAACCATCAATTGGGGGGCAACCTTAGCGTTAATCCAGTTTAAATTGTCCAACCAAATAACCAACACCAAACGGCGCTTCATAACTGAAAAGTTCAAAATTAAAATTAATATTATTCAAAATACCCAACAAAATAGCAATTGACCGCAAGCCACATTCCGCCGCCCGCTCCAACAACTCCGGATCAAAATTAATAATGCTCTGACTATCGCTATTTTTTAAAAAATCCATTAATTTTTGGTCAAATTCTTTACCGGTCGGGTCAAAAGGCAGGGGAGCATTTTCGGTCAAACAGTGAGATAAATCACCGGAAGCAATCACGGCTATTCTTTGGTCGGAATCAATAATTGTCTCCTTAAGATTTTTCCCGAATTCAAAATGAGCCCGATTATCCAAGAGGGAAAAATAAATCGGAATTAATTTAATATTTTTCAAATGTCGAGCCAAATAAAACAATGGCACGCCGATACCATGGTCTAAAGTCGCTTCTGAGATGATATTAATCGGCGACCGATTAGCCATCTTTTCCTTGTTGGTGGTTATCAAAACAGTGTCACTGGCAAATTCCAACCGGGTGGAAAAATCGCCAAACTGTTCAAAATTTATCTGAAATTTATCGGATAAATTAATCGTAAAATGGTCTGGACTAATTTCTCCGTGAGGCGAAATCACTATTAAAATATCCGGTTTAGCGGCATATAACTCGGTTTCCAACCGTTCAAAGGCCTCTTTGGTTTTGCTAATTTTTTCTAAATTTTCCTTACCCACCGAAGGAATGGCAAGCGGCGGATGGGGAGTGATGGCGGCAAAAACTAAAGACATAGGTAGATATAGTTAAAAGTCAAAAAATTAATAAAGTCAAAAGTCAGCAAAGCTGATTTTTACCAGTCACCAGTAATGGTTTGACCGAGCGGATGAGCGTCTAAAGTCGCTAACGAAACCGTGATTACATTGCTCCATTTATAATTCATCTTTAAAAATATCTCTCCATTAAAAATCGGTAATCTTTTGCCGTCGGAAATGGCATAAACCGTATTGACATTTTTAACCTTAATCAATTCGCCGTCGGGCAAGGTGACCGGATTGCCGGAACGGTATTTTTCCAATTCCGCCGAAGTAGTCGGCTCAATAGTCAGACCCTGAAAGTTAAAATCCAAAATCTCTTTATTGGGCACCAAATGTTTGCGGTTGCTGATAATGTAATAAATTTCTTTGGTCGCCTTGTCCTGGAACAGGGCGCCGGCCGGATAAAGGGTGTATTTGGTGATATTCGGTCCATTCTCATATTCGGCCAATTCGCTATCGGGCACCGCGATCACCTCGTCTTCCATAAAACCAAGTGTTTGAAACACTGCCTGGTTTTCTATTTTTCGCTTGGTGTCGTCAACGATCATAAATATTTCCCCAGCGCTGTTTTTTAGCAAAGAAAAATTATGATATTTGATTGGTGTGCCATCATCATAAGAATTCAAATCATCTTGAGACACTTCTACCACCTTATCTTCATCAAAGCGCGAAGCGAATACTGACGGAGAAACAATTTCCCGCTTTTTGCTATTCTCAATCAGATAAACCTTGCCATCGTGGGCTAAGCGCAATAAAGATCCATCGGGCCATTTTTTGCCGAAATATTTATTCCACAAACTCCAAAATAACTTATTGCCATGAATATGGGGAGTGTAGTTATACAGCCCGGCCGTCGCCGTATTTTTGGGGGTGACGGTCACGCCGTCAATATTATAAATTTTGTTGGGTTGATAATTAAACTCGTGAATGTTATCCATATAATATCTGGTCTGGGCCGCGGCCGAATTAACTTGCTTGTAAAAACCTTGCCAGCGAGAATCACAGCCAGCGCCATCGGGACAGCCGTAGCCGGTCGCCCAATCATACTGGCTCTGCTTGGGGGTGGGGTCGGTCAATAAACTCATTTCTTTCTGGACCAGTACCAGCAGATATTTAGGATTAATCAACCAACGTTGGGCGACTTCATGAAAAGTTTGAACTGCTGTCTTAAATTGACCTTCTTTGTCAATGGTAATATAATTTTTCAAAGTGCCTTCGCGTTTTCCTAAAAATCTTTCAATATCGTCCAAAGTCATACTGCGGTAATTATTCATTTCTGTGTCAGAAATTAAATAATCAGGATCAAACTCAGCAGCTAAAGACGCCTTAGTTAAAATAAAAACTAAAAACAAGGAAATCAGAAAATAATAGCTAAACTTCATGATAAAAAATTAAGTTATTTTTAATAACCAGCTAATTAATTATAACACATTTGATAAAAAACAACAGCTAATTTAAATATTGCCCGGCACCACTTTGGTTAAACCGCAAGATTGGCCGATTTCCCTAGCCGCAAAAATAGTGGCGGCCGGAGTGGGCTTGAAATCGGACATCAAATGAGCCGGATAAAAGGCGCTGATATGCCAGGGCGTATTCGAACCAAGCCGATCAGAGATAAAATGAGCAATTTGCTTTAATTCGGTCGGGGAGTCATTAATATTGGGAATAATTAAAGTGGTTATTTCCAAGTGAACGCCTGACTGCTTCAATTTAACGATATTATCCAAAACCGGCTGAAGTCTGGCGCCGCAAAATTTTTGATAACTATTATCATTAAAAAATTTCAAATCAACATTAATGGCATCTAATAACGGCTCTAGCTCGATTAGTAAATCAGCAGCCAGATAACCGTTGGAGACCCAAATATTTTTTAGTTTCGCCTGTTTTGCCAAAGCCATTGTCGCTAAAGCAAACTCGGCAAAAACTGTCGGCTCGGTATAGGTGTAAGAGATTGAGGGGCAGCCGTTTGCTAGCGCCGCTTGAACCACGGCCGCCGGGGCAGTTTCAGGCGTATTGTCAATTAACGCTTGCCGGGACCGGACCTGGGCAATAGTGGCGTTTTGGCAATAACGACACCGAAAATTGCAGCCCCAACAAGCAAGGGAATAGGTTTTGGTGCCGGGCATAAAAAAACTAAGCGGTTTTTTTTCAATCGGATCGATTTGCTGGGCAATCACTTTGCCGTAATTCAAGGAATAAAAACCGCCGTCAATATTTTTTCTTACTTGACAAAAACCGACTTGATTGGGGCCTACCAAGCAATTATGGTGGCACAAACAGCAGCGAATTCGGCTTTGGCCGGCTGATTTGTAAAAACAGGCTAGTTTCATATAATTTTATTATAAAAAAATAAAAAAAATAAACAACCGTTGGGGTTGTTCGCACGCTAACAAAATAATTTTAAAAAAAGAGGAGGCGGTTGGGTGACCTTCAGGACAACCACCGCCTCCTGGCAGGACCTCTTTTTCCACCTTGGATCTGGCTGTGGGTAGGTAGAGGTGAAAAAAGAGGGGAATGGCAAGAAAACGAAGGAAAGGAGGGAAAGGGGCGGCAAGATTGGTAAAAATAATTGACTGTTTAAATGATGGTTACTTGCCGCCCCCTCTTGATTATCCCTTTTTGCCGCTAACCGGCAAGAAGGGAGGAAAAAGCTTACCCTGGTTGCGGCAAAGTCTTGCCGCAACCAGGAACGCGGTGCTGACTAATGGGGTACGTCAGCTGTTATAATTTTAAAGTAAAAAAAAGCTTCTGTCAAATAAATCAGGCCAATTAAAACCCCTGGTTTATTGATCCTAGTTTTTCTGCTAAAATTAAAAAAATGAGATTAGAACAAACCGACTATTCAACAATCGATTACCCCCAGTTATATAGGGGCAGCAGCAATAGAAAAAAACCGGTTACTCGACTGGCAAAATTTTTTTTATCTCTTGTCTTTGTTGGCCTGATTATAATTATTATTAGCGGCCTCAGCTTAAAATTGGCAATTGGCCCGATAATTAAAAAAGTTGACGGCTTGCCAGGTAACTTTCCAGCTGAATTAGCTTTTTATCAGCTGGAACAAGCCAGCATCACCGTCCAAGACCAGACTAGCCGCCAAAAAATTATCCGCTTAATCGACAAAATGCCCAACTGGCTGATTCAACCACTGATCAAGCGGCTATCCCCGCAATTACAAGAACGGTTAGAACAAATTTTTGGCGACAATCTGGCGGAAACCGCCCCAACCAGTGAAGAACTAAAACAGTTTCTAACCAGCGGTCAACTAGACCGCTTAACCAGCGTTTCCTTATCTTGGAGCGACCTAGAAAAAACCAAAGAAGAATTGACCAGTTATTATAAGGAGAAATTAAACACGGCCGGCTTTAGACTGGAAGAAAAAATTGAAGACTATGAAATAAATCTGGGTTTTTGGAAAAATGATATTTTTGGCAATATTAGCCTGCAGGACCAGCCCCAAAATCTTTATCAGAGCGATGTTAATATGACTATTAATTATTTTAGTCCCGAGTCGTCATGGCAATAAAAATTTTGGGCGTTAAACTCAATCAAGAAACACCAGCCGAAATAAAAAAAATAATCACCGCCTGGCTCAATCAAGAAGCCAGCCGATTGATAGTAACGGTCAATCCGGAATTTGTGGTTGCCGCCCAGCACAATCCAGAATTCCGAGCTGTTTTGAACCGAGCCGATTTAGCGACTTGTGACGGCATTGGTTTAGTTTGGGCGGCCAAGTTATTAACTGGACAAACGATTTTTAGACTGACCGGCGTTGATTTGACCAGTTATTTGCTGACCCTCTCTTCAGTCCAACCCCGGCCCCGCTTATATCTGCTAGGCGGAAGAAAAAATTCCGCCGAACTGATCGCCCGACAATACCCGATGAATGTAGTCGGCGCCAACTCTGAAGTAACACTGGTTTCCGCCCAACGCTTGGAGAATAATGAAGCGGTTATCGACGCGATAAACCACAGTGGCGCCACTGTGCTACTAGTTGCCTTTGGGCAGCAAAAACAGGAGCTATGGTTGGCGAATAATTTAAAAAAAATGCCCCAACTTAAAATTGCCATGGGGGTAGGCGGGACTTTCGATTATCTGTCCGGTCAGGTCAAACGCGCCCCCAGCTGGCTCCGGGCAGCTGGTTTGGAATGGCTGTTTCGACTACTAATTCAACCGCGCCGAATAAAAAGAATTTTCAGAGCGGTAATAGTTTTCAGTTGGCTGGTAATTAAAAAACATTGGCAATCAAATAAAGAAACCAAAAAAATAACCAAACTTTAAATCGTGGACTTTTGCTCAAAAATAAGCTAGGCTTAGTCATATATGTCATTATTCAAACAACCAAAAATTCGTACCCGTTTCGCTCCGAGTCCGACCGGCTATTTGCATGTCGGCGGTCTAAGAACCGCTCTTTATTCCTATCTTTTCGCCAAACAGAAAAAGGGCAAATTTATTTTACGAATTGAAGATACCGACCAGACCCGAGCCGTGTACGGGGCAGTGGAAAACTTATTACAAGCCCTTACCTGGGCCGGTTTGACTGTTGATGAGGGAATTATCGAGAAAAACGGAAAAACCGCTGAAAAGGGCCGTTTTGGGCCGTATAAACAGTCTAAGAGACTTAAAATATACCAAAAATATGCCCAAAAACTGTTAAAAACCGGCCAAGCCTATTATTGTTTTTGTTCACCGTCGCGATTGGAAACTCTTCGCCACCAACAAGAACAAGCCAAGCAACCGACCCGCTACGACGGGCACTGCCGTCACTCGAGCGAGGAAGAAATAAATCAAAAACTGAAAACCAACCAGCCCCGAGTGATCAGAATGAAAGTGCCGGAAAACCAAACGCTGGAATTTACTGATGGGGTAAGGGGCCAACTGACCTTCAACACCAAAGATATTGATGACCAAATTCTGATCAAATCCGACGGCTATCCCACTTACCATTTAGCCAGCGTAGTTGACGACCATTTAATGGGCATCAGTCATATTATTCGGGGAGAGGAGTGGTTGTCATCCACCCCCAAACATATTTTGCTGTATCTGGCCTTAGCCTGGCCAGTGCCGAATTTTGTTCATTTGCCGCTCCTGCTCAACCCGGATAAATCAAAATTATCCAAGCGACAAGGAGATGTGGCGGTCGAGGATTATCGCCGCCAAGGCTATCTGCCGGAAGCTTTAATCAATTTTGTCGCCCTCTTAGGTTGGAATCCGGGCACTGACCAAGAACTATTTTCTCTGGCAGAATTAATAGAAAAATTCAATCTTAATAAAATTAATAAAAGCGGCGCCATCTTTGATCTGAAAAAATTGGATTGGATGAACAGCCAATACCTAAAAAAAATAGCGCCGGCTCGATTTGCCGAATTGGCCAAGCCTTTTCTCCAAAAAAGGTTTCCCCAGTTTGATTTTAACAATCAACAAATTCCTTTAGCTGAAATCTTAGCCCTGGAACAAGCCCGAATCAGCCGGCTCGATCAGCTAGGAACAGAAACTGAGTTTTTCTTTAATGCCGAATTGACCTATCCGCCCGAATTATTGATTTGGAAAAAATCTTCGGCAGCGGCGACGAGAAAAAATTTGACCTTATTAACTGAGCGGCTGGTCAATTGCCCCGAGACAGATTGGACTATTGCCAAACTAGAGGAACAAATCAAACAATTAATTACCGCCAACAATCTGACTAATGGCGAACTGCTGTGGCCGATGCGAGTCGCCTTAACCGGCCAAGCCAAGTCACCGCCGCCATTTGAGGTGGCGATGATTCTGGGTCCAGAACGAACGCTTAAGCGCTTAACTATAGCCAATAAAAAACTGGCCGAATAAAAAATCCCGCCGGTTTGCCGCTTCAACTTATCAAAAAAAGAGACAGACTACTTAAGTCTGTCTCGTTGATTTTAGGATGGCCTCCACCACGAATTGACAAGGCGCAATCTTATCAATACTATCAGCAGGGGGCAATTGCTCCTAATTGGGTAGGAGGCCATAGGGGATCCGCCGACCCTGATTGGATCGGGGTGATGGAGGGCGAAAGAACTTTTTTTATTATACCCCGTAAAAAAAATCTTGTAAAGAATAAATAATATTAAAAGCAATTAAGTTGTCTTGATTTTTCCAATTATTTATGATATAATTAATCTATAGTAAAATTTTCATATTTTATTCTCTGACCCATGCTTGTCGAAAAAATTAAACCCTTAAAATTTCATATTTTAGCGATATTTTTAATGTGGCTGATTATTTCCAGTGGTAGTTTTTTGTTATTTCGAGAAATCCGTGCCGAAGAGGCAGACACTGACGACGGTCCAGATCAAGCCGTAATTACAGATTTAAATCGTCAAATTAAGGAGCAACAGGAAAAACTAGATCAATTAGCAAAAAAAATAGACACCTACAACACCAACATCAAAAATGCCCGTAATGAAAGCGTCAGTCTTAATAATCAGATTTACATTTTGGACAACCAAATCGCCAAAGCGGAGTTGGATATTGAAGCCAAAGAAGGGGAAATCAAGACCACTGAATTGGAAATTGAAAGTGTAGAATTGGAAATTAAAAACAGCGAGAGAAAAATTGAAACCAATAAAGAGCAGCTCTCCGCTTTTATCAGGCGACTGGACCAATATGACCAGAAAAATTATTTGATGGTGTTACTAAGCAATAATTCCTTCTCAGAATTTTTTGACCAAGTCAAATACCTGGAGGGAATTGAGGAAGAAATCCAAGAAACTCTTAATCGGACCCAGGAATTGGTGGAAAAATTAAGCAAACAAAAAGAGGACTTAACCGCCAAAAAAACCCAGTTATCAGAATTGCTTAATAAATTGGAGGAGGAAAAATTAACCCTGGAAAAGCAAAAAGAAACCAAACAATACCTCATCAACCAGACCAGAAGTTCCGAGAAAAAATATCAAAGTCTGGTAACGGATTTGAAAGCTCAGCAAGCCGCCGCCAACAGCGCCGTTGCCAGTCTGGAACGGACCTTAAGGGGCGAATTGGAAAAAAATAGCGGGGGCGAGAAATTAAAATCATTCGGCGAAATTGCAATGATTTGGCCAACGGCCAGCCACCGCATTACCGCCTATTTCCATGACGGCGATTATCCTTTCCGCCAATTATTTGAGCATTCTGGTCTTGACTTGGGAGTCGGCTTGGGCACGCCGGTTAAAGCGGCTGAATCAGGTTATATCGCCAAAGTGGGTATTAACACCCAATGGTACGGCAATTATATTATGATTATCCATAATAATAATTTGGCCACTCTCTATGCCCACTTAAGCAGTGTCAGCGTTAAAACGGATGACTTCGTTTTGAAGGGCCAATTAATTGGTTCGAGCGGTAATACTGGTTTTTCCACTAGTCCGCACTTGCACTTTGAAGTGCGTTCCAATGGTATTCCCGTTAACCCACTAAATTATTTACCCTAAACACCACTCTTAATGTTTGGCTTAAAACCGATAAAATTTCCCCGTGACGAATCGGCCCACCACAATATTATTGAATGGTGGTATTTTAACGGCCACCTCCAGGATAAGAACGGCAAAAAATACGCTTTTATGGACTGCTTGTTCAAAGCCGACGCCAAAAAAATCAACATACCTTTTTTGAAAAAAATTCCTTATCGGGATATTTATTTTGCTCACTCACTGCTGTCGGATTTGAGCCAGCAAAAAACCGAGCGCGAGGTGCAGTATTTAACCTTTTTGTCCCAAGACAGTTTCCAGCGCCCGGAATTGTTTGTTAATTATCGCAATCCCTTGGAGCTAACAAACAATTACACTAACTACGCGATTGAAAAAACCGCCCCCCAAACCTACCGAATAAAAACTCAAAATTTTGATTTGGCTCTAAAATCAACCAAGCCGCCTTTATTGGAAGGCGGGGAGGGACATATCAAAGTTTGTGGTCGAAAAAGTTATTATTATTCCCTCACCAATTTAAGCGCCCATGGTTTAATAAAAACCGACCAGGGTTATTCGACGGTCACTGGCAAGGCCTGGATGGATCATCAATGGGCCGATGTTAGCTACCGCCAAGATTATTGGACCTGGTTTGCTCTTCAATTAACCAACCAAACCGAAATAATGGCCTGCCAATACGTAGACAAGAAAAACCAAGACACCTTGGTCGATATTATTTCTGCTACCGGTCAGCACCGCAGTCCGACTGATTTGATTATTACACCGGGCCAAGAAATATTCCGCAGCAAATTAACCAAAGCCGAATACCCCCTGTCGTGGCTTATTGAAATTCCCTCACAAAAAATAAGCCTCAAAGTTAAAGCGTTAATCAAAGAGCAGGAAATGGTGTTTGGAACAATTAATTATTGGGAGGGACCCTTAGCTGTTTCCGGCTCTATTAATGGCCGGCGGGTGAGGGGACAGGGCTTTGCCGAGTTGGTCGGCTATCCGTCACAATATAATAATCTTTCCTTGGTCAAAACAAAAATAAAAAATATTTTAGATCGAGAAATCCATCGTTCCAAAACAATTTTCCGAAAGAAAAGATTCTTGATATTTTAAAAACAAACAAATTAATATACCAAAGCTTATTGGGGCTAAAAAGGCAAAATAAAAAATCACTGCCAGTGGCAGATGATTTTGCCTAACTGTAAAAATTTACTTTCTTTCTCCGCTATGATATTTACGATGGACTTCTTTTAATTTAGGATTGGTCAAGTGAGTATAGACTTGAGTAGTGACAATATTTTTGTGCCCCAAAAGCTCCTGAACACTGCGCAAATCAGCGCCCTGATTCAATAAATCGGTAGCGTAGCTGTGCCTGAGAGTGTGGGGTGTAGCGTTTACTGGCAAACCGGCTCGGGCCGTGTATTTTTTTACCATTCTTTCAACCGATCTTGGGCTCAATCGGTGATCATCTTTCAAGTCGCCGCTTGGCCGGTAATTTATAAAGAGGGGAGGGAATAGGTCATTTCTGGTCTGTAAATAATTAGCCAACCAAGTCATCGCCCGGCGCGAAAAATAAACTACCCGGCTGGTTCCGCCCTTGCCAAAAATATTAAGCTCATATTCATTTATTTTTCCAAGCACCAAATTATTTTTATCAAAGTGATCAATATTAAGCGACGTTAATTCTGAGACCCGCATACCAGTGGAGAAAAGGACCTCTAATATCGCCCGATCCCTGAGACCATCTTTTTGCGCCATGTCAGGCATGGCCAATAGTTTTTCTATTTGTTCAAATTTTAAAAATTTTATTGATTTATCTTTATCAGTTAATTTGGGTAATTTAACTTTTTCCGCCGGCAAAGACAGGATATCTTTATCAGTAAAATAAGACAGTAGATTCCTAATGGCGATCAGGTAATAGTTCTGGGTGGTTTTTTTAATATACTGGCCCTTGTTATCCTTTTTACGCGACAAATAAAGTCGATAATCCCAAATATGGTCTGAGGTGAGCTCATGGGGCTTAAGCTCGCTTAAATCGCAATTTTTTAGCCAATTAATAAACACCTGCAAAAAATTATGATAATTCTTAGCGGAAACAGGGCTTAAACCCTTTTCCACTTCGCAATAGGCCAAAAAATTGGCAACGTGCTTTATTATCGGGCGGCTGCTTTTTTCCATATTTTAGAGCTTAATCGTCTCTTAATCTATATTATACGACATTAGGATAATTATTAAAAATAATTTATCCACATGTCAAAATAGCCAACTAACTCCCTCCCCCTGCCATAAAAAACTCACTTATAAAATACCTTATCGCCGAAACGGACATCAATATATTCCAACTGATTTTGGTCTTCAACTTTCTCAGTTAAAATCAATAATAGATTATCCAAAGCGACCCGCGGATCGCTGTCAACGGAAAAAATGCCTCGCCAACCCTGTTTAGCCACCAATGCCACCTCCTCCCCGGCTCGGGCCTCATAACCATAAATCGGTACAGGTTTGAGTTTTAACTCTTCATCTAATTTAATCAAAAAATCAACTGCTTTGGCGCTAATGACCTGATCACCAATGGCTAGCGACTGTTCACCAATATTGAGTAAGGGAAACTGCTGCCAGTATTCTTGCGCCTCAGCTTCACTGATCATTGTCGTGACTCTCCCCTCTTCGTCAACAAAATAAAAATTATGCTGATTATAGACTATTAAGAAACTGACTTTTTCCTCAACAATAACCGCCAATTTTTTCCAGCCCTTATTAAGCGTTAAATTATTTAGATTATATTGACTGGTAATCTTTTCCGCCAATAGTCCCCTGTCCATTAATAAGAGGTTGCGTTGAGGCAATAAACGCCAACGCCAAGAATCCAACTGCTGATTAACCAGGGTTTCCAATTCTGATTGGTCAATCATCTTTAGACCGGTGATATCGACCTGCTTAATCTTAAACAAATCACTGTAAACTGCCAGATAAATCAGCAAAATCAAAGCTAAAATCTTTAAGTATAAAAAAACATTAAATCCCCTATTTTGCTGATTAAAATAAGGATTGATAAATTCCTTGGAGTGATAATCCTTTTTAATCTTCATTGCCCGGCTCTGTTGCTTATTGGAAGAATCTCTGATCATTTGACAATTTAACTAAAATTTGATTTGACTTAATTTATTATTTGCGGTATATTATAGACAGTCCTGAATTAGTGTTTGTTAGGGGAAGCCAACCAGGAGAAAGCAGGAGGAAGAATGATGGGAAAAGAGGAAGGCCTGACAAAAGAGCAGGAAGTAATGATAGCCTTGGAGGCTATCAAATACTATGTTGCCTTCGGAGCGCCCAAGGAGCTGGAAAAAGAAATCATCCAGGGCATTGCCCAGGAGCTGGACCGACTAGAAATCTCCGGCAAGGCAGTGCTGCGGGCTATTGCCGAAGTCAAGGCCCGGGACGAAGTCGAGGAAATCTTCGATGAGCTCCAAAATGTCGTCCCTTTTCGAAAAAGGGCTCTCACGCCAAAAATCGTCGGCCAGATGGGAGTCCACACCCTTAAATGCTGCAATAGCTGCGAACACGAAGGCAACTGCCACTGCCAGCCCGAGGAATGCTTACGGGCCAAGCAAAATGGCCGCCGCGTCGCTGCCTCCATTATTGCCGCAAATATCCGGAGAGAACAGCAGCTGGCCAGCCAATAAAGGGCCACTGAACTTATCTCCCAATACGCATTAGTGCGTATTTCTCCCTGAAAGCCTGCTTCGGATATTATCCGAGGTAGGCGCTATTTTTTTACTTCAATTTTTTTGAATCCGGTATATTTTCTTAACACTTTTGGTATCACCACTGAGCCGTCCCGCTCTTGGAATTGTTCCAAAATGGCCGGAAACAGCCGACTAGTGGCCAAACCAGAGGCGTTCAAAGTATGAACAAATTCATTTTTGCCAGTAGCGCCATCCTTGTAACGAATATTGCCGCGGCGCGCTTGATAATCTAAGGCGTTAGAGGCACTGGAAACTTCTTTGTAAGTTTCCATAGACGGTATCCAAACTTCAATATCCATTGTTTTGGCCATCGAGGCGCTGGCATCACCGGCCGCCAATAAAACCGTCTGATAATGAAGGCCCAGGCCTTCCACTAATTTTTCCGCATTTTTGACCAGTTCAGCAAAAGCGGTCCAAGAATCTTCCGGCTTAGTAAATTGAAACATCTCAATTTTATTAAACTGGTGACCCCGGATCATCCCCCGCTCTTCTTTGCGATAGGAACCAGCTTCGCGGCGAAAACAGGCGCTGTAGGCACAATATTTCAAGGGCAAGACACTCTCGTCTAATATTTCCTCACGGTGAAAATTACCCAGCATCATCTCGCTGGTGGCATTTAAACAGGTCTTGTCCTGAGTCCAAAATAAATCCTCTCGAAATTTTGGTAAATGGCCGGAGGTATAGGCAGATTGTTCGGTGAGCAGATACGGCGCCAAAATAAAATCATAACCATTTTTGGTATGAAAATCCAAAAAATAATTAAGTAAGGCCCATTCCAACAGCGCCCCCTTGCCCTTATAAGCCCAAAAGCCAGAGCCAGCGATTTTCACTCCCCTTTCATAATCAATAATATCCAATGACGTGGCAAGCTCTACATGATCCTTCGGTGAAAAATCAAATTGCGGCTTTTGGCCGAATGTCTTGACCACCTGATTGTTTTCCTTGCCACCGGCCACCACGTCTTCGGCTGGCAAATTGGGCAGTTCTGACATGACCGCTTTAAAATCTTCCTCCACCTGACTTAGCTGTTCATCAACCTTCCTTATCTCTTCTCCGACCTTCTTCATTTGTTCGATTACCTCTGGCGTGGGCTTTACTTTGGACTGTTTGTTCCGCTCCGCTTTCAACTCCTCAGTTTTTTGAATTAAATCTCGCCTGGACTCATCGAGCGCCAATACTTTATCCAGTAAAGCATCAATCACTGCCGGCTCAACTCGCTTGATTAATCCCTTCCTAATCCCCTCTTTATCCGCTCTAATTTTATTAATGTCCAACATAAAATAAATTTTTAATTAAAAATTCTAATTTTAAAATTATTTCTCCGGTCGCATAAACGGAAATAAAATCACATCACGAATTGACGGCTGGTCAGTTAAAAGCATCACCAGCCGATCAATCCCCAAACCATAGCCGGCGGTTGGCGGCATTCCATGCTTTAAGGCAGTAATAAAATCCTCGTCCATCGGCATGGCTTCACTATCCCCTCTGTTCAAAAGCTGCACCTGCTCCTTGAGTCGTTCTTCCTGGTCCAAAGGATCATTAAGCTCATCGTAAGCCTTAACCATTTCCGCTCCAGCCACAATCAGTTGAAAAGTGTTGATTAATCTGGGATTATCCTCGTTCCTCTTGGCTAAAGCAATCATTTCCACCGGATAATGAGTCAAAAACACCGGCTGAATAATACCCGGACGGACCACGCGCTTATACAACTGGTCTAACAACACCCCATAATGGCTGCCACCGCTAATGTCAATGTCTTTGAGTTTTTGGCTTTTTATAGCCCGGGACAATTTTTCAAAGTCATTAGCAACGCTAATATCAATCCCTGTTTTTTCTTTGATTAAATCGGCAAATCTGATTCGGGGAATATTTTTAAAATTTAAATTCTGGCCTTGATAAGTAAAGGTATCCTTAAGTCCCAGGGCCTTAAATATTTTTTTCAACAATTCTTCAGTTATTGTCATCAACTTTTCATAATTGGCATAAGCCAAATAAAACTCCAGCATTGTGAACTCGGGATTATGAAACTTGTCGATGCCTTCATTTCTAAAATTTTTACTGATAGTAAACACTTTGTCCAGCCCCCCGACTATCAGTCGTTTGAGATAAAGCTCGGGCGAAATTGACAAATACAAATCAATATCCAAAGCATTTAGGTGTGTTTTAAATGGGGTGGCAGAAGCGCCGCCGTAAATGGCTTGCAGATTCGGCGTTTCCACCTCAATAAACTGCTCCTCTTTGAGATACTTTCTGATGACATCTATTATTTGGGACCGCTGGACAAAAACTTGTTTCACCTCGCGATTGGCAATTAAATCCAAATAGCGCTGGCGATAACGGATTTCCTTATCCTGCAAACCATGCCATTTTTCCGGCAACGGCAGAAGCGCTTTGGCTAATAATTGATATTTTTTGACCAGAACCGATATCTCCCCTTTCTTGGTGGTAAAAATCTCTCCGGCCACGCCAAGGAAATCACCGACATCAAAATGAGCCGTAAAAAAATCAAAATCCTTCTGACCAAGCTCTTGGGTGTTTAAAACGATTTGTAATTGGCCGGAACTGTCTTCCAAGTGACAAAAAACAATTTTGCCCATCACCCGAATAGACATAACCCGACCGGCAGTCTTGATTTTAGCGCCTTGTTTTTGATTTTTGGCCTCTACTAGTGTTTGTTTTTTTTCAAATTGATTGGGGAAAGGATTAGCGCCTGATTTTTTAATATTTTCCAACTTATCCAATCGCGCCTGGTATTCGTCAATAATTGATTTTTCCGCCATAAATTTGAATATTTGATTGATGAATTATAATCTAATTCTACAGGATCAAGCCGATTTTGACAAGAAAAAAGCTGGTTTCCCACTTGGAAAACCAGCTGTAAGAGCAAACTATCTGCTAAGACCGAACTTCTGAACCATGGTCTTTGCAAATAATAGCGCCGCAAGCCCAAAGGCAAAACCTGTCCAAAAATAGTCCAAGAGCCATGGCGATTAGCCCGCCCAAAGCGGTTAATACCGACAGCTGAACAATGGTTGTTTCCGGCGATCGGCAAATAAAATATGCCACTACACCCCCGAGAGTCGCGCTAAAACCGCAATACAACCTCTTCCTGGAATGGACGAATTTAAACAAACCAAACAGGAACAACCAAACGACCGTTAAAAGCAAAACAATAGCCACCCCAATCCAAAAAGCCACATAGAAAGGAAGAAAACAGGCACCCAGAACAAACCACAATAAAGCTGAGAGGTAGGTAAGTTCGGCCGGTTTTAATCCCTTTTTTTTAAGTCTTTCCGCTATTATCCATTCTGATTTATAATCATCATATTCTTTATGGCACCAAGATATTGGCAACCAATATCTTCTGGCTACCTTACCGGCGCCCAAACAAGCCAATACTTCGGTTACCCAAAAAGTAAAAGCAAAAATAGCTAAGCCAAAATAGATAAATAAACATAAAGTTTCTTCTTTCAAAAGCAAGCTATTGGAAGAGCTATAAAGCACCTCGCCTAAGAATTCCGAGATTTTTGATACATACCAGGCAAGCACAATTAACGCCAGATAAAAAAACGGCCGCGGCCGAAGAGCCCAAGATGCGGCTGTTTGAGTTTTTCGCATAAATGGGCTGAATTTTTCTTTCTCCCAACCGCTCAGAGCCATATTGTAACGAATCTTAGAGATTGTCATCGGCATGGCGCGAATAAGATCCAAAAACTCGTAGCTGAGATAACCAGTCGCAAAACCGGCCATAATTCCCAGCAGCCAATATTGCGGCAGAGCCAAAAGCGCCAGCACGCAAACCGCTCCCCCGCTAAAACAAGCCCGGGCGATTTTCCTGCTGTCAATTTTCCGCATTTTACTTCTCCTTCTTTCTTTGTCGGACTTTCCCCTGCCTTGTATTTTGATTATAAGTGCGTTTTAGGTACAAAAGGAATTTCTTCCCTTAATTTATAAATATATCATTTAAATACAAATAAGTCAAACAAAAACACGACCGGAATTTAAGCCGGCCGCAATAAAAAATTATTTTTTCTTTTTGTTCTTTTTCTCGGTTTTTTTATCCCAGAATTTCTCGGCAATCTTGCCACTGGCTTCAATCAAGGGCGGTAGATAGCTGGCGGTTGTTTCCACTTTTTTCTTAACAGTCTCCAAAATCTGGTCAATCAAATTCATCTTTTTCTTCAAGCTTTTGGTAATGGCTTTGGTGTCGCGCAAAATCATCACGAAATAAAAAATACCCCAGGCCGAAGTAATACCGATTAACAGTATAACCAATGACAGTGACAACCAAAGGATGTCTTTTGAGGTGGTAAGCATGGGAGAATATAAATTAATTAATTTCTAACACTTACATCTTTAAAAATTAAGATGTGGAATATAAAAAATAGATAATAAAATTCCAAATTCAAAATTTCAAGCTCCAAATTCATTTATTTGTTATTTGTAATTTTAAATTTATGATTTAATTTACTATCTCACTCTTACATTATATTCCTTTTTTAATTTGACAACAACCTGCTCATGAATTTTTTGCGCCTCGACCAATTCCAAAGTCTTATCTAAGTCGCGGTAAACAATTCTGATAGCCAAGGCTTTATGACCCTCCGGAATATTTTGACCGCGAAAAACCGACAAAAACAGCACTTCCGTAATCAACGGACTGACCTTCTTAACCGTCTTAACCACATCGCCGTAGCTCACCCCGTTACCAATCTCAACTGACAAATCCAGCTCAATTGCCGGAAATTTTGCCAAGGGCTGATAAGACGGGCCAGTCTGAGCCGCCTTAGCCAAACTGGTAAAATCAATCTCCACTAAAGCCACCGCCGATTTAACGCCGAATAATTGTAATGTTTCGCGACTAATCAGACCGCTTTGTCCCAAATCACTACTGGAACCAGAAATAATCCGCCAAACCTGACCGGCCGGCCACATTTTAATTTTTGCTTGATCAGCCGCCAAGGAAAAGTCCTTAATAAACAATTTAGCCAACAGCGCTGCCAGAACGCCTTTAGCGGCCAAAAACAACTCTGTCGCTTCCTGGCCGGATAAGGCCAAACATAATTTCAATTTTTCGTCAGGCAAATTATCAGCCTTATTTTCATAAACTTGGCTTAGTTCAAAAATATTTATCTCTTTAAAATTGTTTTCATTCTCCGCTATTGCCTGCAAGATACCCGGCGCCAATGACTGACGCATATATTCAAAATCCAAATTAAGCGGATTGGTGATTTTGACATGATCACTCGGATCAAAGCCGCAATTTCTTATCAGTTTTTCAGAGATGAAACTATAATTATAATTTTCCGCAAAACCCAAACCAACCAAAATATCCCTGACTTTATCCTCTAATTTAAAAGTTTGGCGGTCGGCAATATCTATCGGAATTTCTCCGGCCGGTAAATTGGCCGGCAGATTGTGGTAGCCATAAATCCGCGCTACCTCTTCAATCAAATCATGCTCGCCCTCAATGTCCCGATCGCGCCAGTAAGGCACTTTGACTTTGAGCTGTTTTTCGCCGCTGACGCTAAAGCCCAAATCCTTGAGAATGCTTTTTATTTGCCCTGATTTAATATCAATACCCAAAATCCTTCGGACATTATCCAACGACAATTTTAACTCTTTGATTTTAAATTTATAACTACACTCATCAAATACCTTGGAAGCCACTTTACCATTAGCCAATTCCGCCGCCAATTCAACTGCCCGCAACAGAGCCGAGCCGGTTCCTGCCGGACTCAAACCCTTCTCAAATAAATTGGAGCTGTCTGAATGCAAATTAAGGACGCGGGCGGTTTTTCTGATTGATATTGGATCGAAATTAGCAGACTCCAAAACAATAGTCTTGGTATCACTAGAAACTGCCGATAACTCACCGCCCATTACGCCGGCAATAGCCACCGGCGCCTTGTTATCGGCAATCACTAGATTGGCCGGTCCCACTTCATAAGTCTTGCCGTCTAAAGCCAAAATTTTTTCTCCCTTCTTGGCATTACGAACAATGATTTCCCGACCGGCTAATTTGTCATAATCAAACACATGCATTGGCTGGCCGAATTCCAATAAAACATAATTGGTAATATCGACCAAATTGTTAATCGGCCGCAGTCCGGCTGATAATAGCCGCTGTTGCAACCAGAGAGGCGAACTATCCACTTTGACGCCAGTCATCACTATGGCCTGGTAGCGCGAACAAAGTTTCGGTTCCTTGACCGCGATTTTTAGAGACGGAGTATGCCCCGTCTCTACGGAAGCAACCTTTAAATTTGGTTTCGGTTCTTGATAGATAAATTTCTCACCCATAATCGCCGCTGCTTCCCGCGCCAAGCCGATGACACTCATTGCATCCGGCCGATTGGAAGTCACTTCAATGTCAAAAATATTGTCTTTGATTGGCATCACTTTTTCAAATGGCAGACCGACCTTAAGATAATCCGGCAGAATATAAATACCGCTATGGTCATCGCCCAGGCCCAATTCCCGCTGACTACACATCATGCCGAAACTGTCCACGCCCCGCAGCTTGACTTCTTTGACTTCCATCTCCCCTACCCTGCCGCCAACCAAAACCACCGGCACTTTTTGCCCGGCTTGAATATTCGGCGCGCCGCAAACTATCTGTAACGGCTCCTTCTCTCCGACCTCTACTTTACAAACATTCAACTTATCGGCGTTTGGATGTTTTTCTATTGCCAAAATTTCGCCAACCACCACTTGGGAAAATTGCGGTTCAATGTGGTGAATAAAATCAACTGTTGGGCCGCTTAACGACAATTGCCGGGCAAAATCAACGGCCGATTTCTTGGTCGCCAAATGCTCTTTAAGCCAATTGTAGGATATATTGAGATTCATATTTTAAAACGATTAGCGTTTAGCAATTAACATTTAGCGATTAAAATAATTATTTGTCATTCTAAACCCCTAAAACTGATTAATCACCCTTAAATCATTCTTATACAACAGCCGGATATCATCAATCGCCAAGCCGGATTTCATCATATAGCACCGCTCCACCCCCCAGCCGAAAGCAAAACCGGAATATTTTTTCTGGTCAATGCCGCCGGCTTTCAAAACATTGGGATGGACCATACCGGCGCCGGCCAACTCCAGCCAGCCCTGCTTGCACAGCTTGCAGCCCTGGCCGCCGCAAACGCCGCAGGAAATATCCACCTCAAAACTCGGCTCGGTGAATTTGAAATGATGCGGCCTTAAGCGGATGGTCCGCTCCGGTCCAAAAAATTTTTTGACAAAATAATCTACCGTGCCCTTGAGATGGGTAATATTGATATCCTTATCAATGACCAGACCTTCAAACTGATGAAACATCGGCACGTGGGACGCATCGATTTGCCGGCGATAAGTTTTGGAAATATTCATCATCCGAATCGGCAGTTTCCCCTTTTCCATTTCCCGAACTTGACCGGAAGAAGTATGGGGTGTCAATATCCGCTGGCCCATTTTCTTGTTGATTGGCTGGCGGTCAATAAAAAAAGTTTCCCATTCGTCGCGGGCCGGATGATCAACCGGCATATTAAGCGCTTCAAATGCATAATAATCCCATTCCACCTCCGGATAGCGCGCCCGCTGAAAGCCGATTGTTTCAAAAATATCGGCGATTTCTCTAATGGCCTGGCTAGCCAGATGCAAATGGCCGATTCGATAAGCTTTGCCCGGCAAAGTATAATCCAAATCAAAACCACCGCCTTGGGGATTGGCTAATTCATTTTTCAATAAACTAATTTTTTCAACAATTTCCAATTTTAGCTTATTGGCGGTTTGACCGAATTGAGCCACTTGCTGCTTGGGCACACCTTTCAACTCTTTCATCAACTCGGTCAACCGACCCCTTTTCCGACCCAAAAATCTATTTTCCAAAGACATTAAATCGGCCGCGGTCTTCACCTCTTTAACGGCGGCAACAAACTCCTGCCTTAAGACCTCAATTTTGTCATTCATAATATTTAATTATAGCGACAAACCGTCCACTCGTCAAACAAAAAATCCCGATAAGTCGGGACTGCCGCCGATCCAGAAATTGGTTTAATCAATCAATAGGACCGGCGAGCGCTCAAAAAGAAAAATTCTAAAATGGTGACGCCTCCGATCAACAGAAGCATACTCCACCAAGTTAATAAATTATTGCCCTGCAAAATCAAAAATACCACCACCAACAAGGCGAAAAAAAACGACTGGCGAAAAGAGATACTGACAATTTTATATTCCAGAGAAAATTTATTAATCAACTTCCGAAAACCAAAACTAATCAGGAAAAAAGTACCCAATAAGGCAAAAAATAAACTTAAATAAAAAATCAAAAACCCCAAAAAATTGGTTTCCAACGGATTGACCTGAAAAAGAACCAATATCCAAGCAGTCCAACAAATCAGGCTGGCGACAATAATGGTTAAAATTAATTGCTTGAGAGTCATAGAATCAAACCGATTGATTAATCTATATTGTTTTTATTATAACACAAATTAGTAAAGATAAAAATATTGCAAACTGAAATCCCGTCCGCCGAGGCGGACGGGATTTAGAGAAAGTTTGTCGCATCGCCGAAAATTCCACATTTTAAAAAAGAAAAGATTTCTTGGTCGTGAATGTTTACGGCAAAACGATGTGAATAACTTTCCCACGAAAAAAATTATAGCAAGGAAAAAAAATAAAAACAATAAAAATTATTTGTCAAGAGGAAAAAATAAATTGAAACTCGTAACTCGTAATCCGTAACTCTAAATGCGTTAATATTTGAAGATATAACAATCCGCCCAGGGCGGATGAAATTGAAAATTTAAAATCTTACTAAACGCTGATCGCTAATAGCTAATAGCTAATCGCTATTATAATCACCCAATCACAAAAGCGGCGCTGATAAATCAGAACCGCTTTTGTGATTTTATAGAATTTAACACTGCCTTTAAAAAGCAGCGCTTAGGGAAAGAAAGTTTTTCTTTTAAAGAATTTATTAAAGAGCCCTTTCCCGTCTAAACCGGCAGTTATTTGTCGGCTTAAATGGAAAGAGGAGATGAAGGAATAAATAAATGATATTATTAATCTTTCATCTCCTCACGTTCGCGCCGGATTGCCTCCTGATAATCAGGGAGGCAATCCGGACAAATGGTATGACTGACCCGCTCAACTAGCGGGTCAATCTTTTTATAAATCCAGTTTCCGTCATCCTGGCGGAAACGTTTGCAGACACAACACTGTACCTGCATATTCCACCCTCCTTTTCTTCCCCCTGATACGAATAAGGCCCAAGCGAGCTAATTCGGCGAATTAAATAATTTATTTTTGGCCGATTGCCGCTTTAAGCCGCCAGCCTTTGGCCGGAAAACCGACCTCGGCAAGTGACAAGCATTGCCTCCTTCGCATCAGGGGGGAGAAAAATTCAAGCATTGAAGCAATGAAATAGAGGATGGCCATTCTTAGCTTGAATAATCAAACCAAGAAGCGGATAATTCCTAACGGCCCGAAAATAATTTTAATATTTGTGACCTGGAATTTTCCTGTGATTATGTCAGCTTGGCCGCTCCGCGAGGCAGGAGTTTAAGCCCGCCAGCAGATATTGGCCGCCAGACACCATTTCCCTCCTCTATTTTATTGCTTCAAATTGGTTTCAAAGCTGTTGTTATAGAGGCGATAAAACCAGATGACTGGGTACCGCCCCTAACAACAGCCTTGAAAATTTGAGTTGTAATTTACTGTTAATATATAATTATATCACATATTAAATTTTTTGTCAATGTTATTTGAGCCAAAAACATTAAAAATAGCTTAAATAAGCCAAATAAAATTATGAATTTTTCCTACTTTTTATAAAGGCAGGAAAAATGACTAAATTGCCTTATATTTTAAAAATAAAGACGGGATCATGCCCCGTCTCTACAAAATATCATATTATATATTTTATCTCCCCTCCAAATATTCGATGTTAGATGTTATTACACACTTCTAAACTCGCAAATATTCTTAAAATCGCAGTAACGACATAATTGACCGGGTTGAGGAGGAAAATCGCCTTTTTTAATTTCTTCAATAATACTGATAATTTTGGTTTTAACTTTATCCAACTCCTTGTCTCGACCCAAAAAAGAAACTTCCGAGTTGTTATCCAGATAATAAAAAACCAACTCCCTCACCTCTTCCTTCATCACCTCCTGAGCGGCCAACTGATAAATTAATAATTGCTCCTTGTCTTCCCAAGACAATTTATCTTTGGGGTTACCGGTTTTATAATCAACAATCCGAATTTGGCCATGAAGATCATCTATTCGATCAATCATTCCTTTAATGATATACTGGCCGCCCTCGCCTATCCGCAAATTGAAAGGATATTCCAAATATCTCACTACCGGCCGGGATTCTTGGTATTTCTGATAAAAAACTTTTAGCGACGCTTCGCCTTTTTGGTAAGTCTGCTCTTTGTTTTTTCGGTCCGGATACCAATCATCGATAAATGATTGTTGATAAATTTCCTTGAGTTCCGCCCAGGAGACCTCCGGTTGTTTGTTTTCACCGCCGAACAAATCAGGCTGGCGACTTGATTTTCTCCTGTTTACCTCCTGAAAAAACTTCTGCAGCGTGAGATGCATACTGCGGCCAAAGGAAAACTGACGCGTGCCTCGAACCGGTATTTTTAAAAGGTGGGCGAATTTGTATTGATAAGGACAATTTTCAAAAGCCCGTAACTGCGTAAAGGAAAATTTTGTCGGCAGCAAATAAGCGGGCGAAGAATCATCGCTCAATAATTTTTCCTTTTGATCCGGGATTATTGCTGGTTGCTTCTTTTCCGCCTGAACGGCCAGCGACAAGCCTATTTCCGACAATTCACTCAAAAATCTGGATATTTTTTTCTTGCGGACGCCGCCATAATCATCGGCCGAAGAAAAATAAAGGCCGTGTTTGGCTCTGGTCATCGCCACGTATAATAAACGCCGCTCCTCCTGCAGATGAACATCGCCTTCCGGCATGATTTCTTTAATCAGGCGAGCCGGCAAATCAATCGACTCGCCCCTAGCAATGGTGGGAAATCTTTTATCCACCAGATTGGGAATAAAAACATATTTAAATTCCAAGCCCTTGGCCGAATGAATGGTCATAATTTTGATGCTATCTGGTCCCTCCTCCTCCCAGTTTTGCGACAGCCCTCCCTCATCGCCTGATTCCAATTCCAATTCCATAAACTCCATAAAATTCTGGAGTGTTTTATTGTCGTTATTTTTCTCAAAATCCTGAATCTTTTTATAAAACTGGTTCAAATAATTGAGTTGCTCGCGATTGTCCCGGCTTTCTTGGTCAGTCAGATTTTTCAAGTATCCGCTTTCATGAAGAAACGATTGAATAATTTCAGTGGTATTTTTTCCGGCCTTGGCCATGCTGCCGTGCTTAGCCAAAAAAGACAATGGCTGCTCAATTTTATCCCTCAAATCTTGAGACAGCCCGGACAAAACGCTTATCTGCCGACAAGATTCATAAAGCGACCAACCCTTTCGATTGGACCAATAATTTAATTCAACCATATCCTGGTGGGCGATGCCCCAAATTGATAAAGATAAAAACCGATACAGGGCCGGACTTTCATGATAATTATCCAACAACTTGAAAAATGCCAAAATATCCAAGACCACTGCTTTACTGTAAAGACCCTTAGAAGCAAAAAATAAATATGGCACCCCGGCCTTTTCCAGGCCATAGGCAAAATCATCGGCGCTGGAATTAGCCCGGACTAAAATGGCAAAATCAGACCATTTTTTATCCTCTTGGGCGTTATAGAGCTCGATAATTTTATTGATTACCAGTGACACCTCATCGGCTAATCGCCGACCGTGAAAATGGGCTATTTCTCCTGCCACCGCCTGGTTAGTCGAAAGTTTTTTGGAAAGTCCTTGATTGCCGACGGCTAATTTCACTTCCAACCGATAAGGATTGTTCTGCTGGATAAATTGATAAGACAAATCCAGAATATTTTGACAACTCCGATAGTTTTGGTTTAGAAAAATCTCTTTAGCCGCGGGGTAGTCATTTTTAAACTGGAGAATATTGGAAATTGAAGCGCCGCGAAACTTATAAATTGACTGGTCGTCATCGCCGACCACCGTAATATTGTTTCCGGGAGCGGCTAATAATTTGATTAATTCATATTGGGCAAAATTGGTGTCCTGAAATTCATCCACCAAGATATATTTAAACTGCTGCCTATATTTTGTCAAAACATTCTTGCGGTCCCTGAATAATTTCAAACAATAATTTATCAAGTCGCCAAAATCCAAGGCGTTGTTATCCAGTAATAACTGCTGATAGAGGTGATAAGCCTCGGCGACTTCTTGTTGTTTTTTGATTGTCTGAGCTAAAATTTCCTGCCAGTCATTTTTAGCCAATTCAAGGCTTTGATCCTCGGGCAGGACTGTTCTAATAAATTCCGCCGAATCGGTGTTCATTTTTAATTCCTCAATATACGCCAAATAATCTTCGGCGGCAATATTTTCATCCTTGGCCCGAGAAAAGTGACGAATCAAGGCGTGAATAAATTTAGTCGGATTGCCTAAGGGACGATAATAATCCAATGGGAATTTATCCAAATTTTGCCGGATTAGCAACCACTGCTGCGTCGTGTTGAGTAGCTGAAAGTCATCGGGCAAACCAATCTCCAACCCATGCTGATGCAAAATTCGCTCGGCAAAAGCATGGAAAGTGGAAATCCATAAATCAACATAGCCGTAAGGCAACAACCGATCAATTCGTTCTTCCATTTCGCCGGCCGCCTTGTCGGTAAACGTGAGGGCCAAAATTTGTTCCGGCCGACAGCGGCCGGAAATGATTAATTGAGCAATCCGGCTGGTGATGACCGTGGTTTTGCCGGTGCCAGCGCCAGCGACAATTAACAACGGCCCCTGATCATGGCTGACTGCCTGCTCCTGCTCCTGATTGAGTTGGGGGAAATTTTGGCTCATAACTTCATCTTAACAAAACCCCCTTAGCGATTCAAGGCAAACTAAATCCTCCTGATCAACAGCGCCAGAAATAAAATTAATGCGCCGCCCCTTTTTTGTTCCGGACCGATCTAATTTGTTCAAAAACACTGTCGGTTTCAGCCGACAGTGTTGGGAAAAATATAAAATAAATAAATTTTAACGCTTGCTCCACTGCGGGGCGCGGCGAGCACGCTTGAGGCCGGGTTTCTTTCTCTCTTTGACTCTCGGATCACGTTTCAAAAAACCTTCCGCTTTCAAAACTGGCCGTAATTTTTCATCCCAAGCAATTAAAGCCCGACTAATGCCGTGCCGGCAAGCCTCGGCCTGGGACACCATTCCCCCGCCCTTAACCATCAACTCAAGATTAACTGTTTTGACTTTATCAACAAGCCGAAGAGCATCCTGACAAATATCCTGCAACCGCTTGGTCGGAAAATATTCAACTAAAGTTTTGCCATTAACCGTCAATTCGCCCTGACCCTTCGGCCAAAACTTCACTCGCGCTAAAGAGGTTTTTCTTGCCCCTTTGGCATAAATATATTGATCTTTTCTGATTTTTGTTGCCTGTTCCATAATTATTTTATTTTGAGTCTTTTAATCATTCCCTCGCGTAATTTATTTTTGGGCAACATTCCATAGACTGCCCGCCTTAAAACTTCGCCTGGATTGTCCCGAAAAACTTCCGCTACTTTTTTGCGTTTTAAGCCGCCTGGATGATTGCTATGCCAAATATATTCTTTACTGGCTAATTTATTGCCGGTAAACTTGATTTGCGCGCAATTTATCACTTCCACAATATCACCAGCGTCAATATGCGGCTGAAAAGTTGGCTTATGTTTGCCCCGCAACAAAATAGCAATTTCTGTCGCCAACCGACCTAGCGGCTGGCCGGCTGCGTCCAATTGCTTAACTTGCCGATCGATTTTTTCCCTTGTTTTTTTCATAAAATTATTCCTTGTCTACTAATTCCAAAATTGCCATCTCCGCGCCGTCGTTTTTGCGAGGCGCAATTTTAACTAGGCGGGTATAACCGCCATTTCTGTTTTTAAACCGCGGACCCAATACTTCAAACAATTTTTTAACGGCATTTTCGATATAAAGCTCCTTAAGCGCTTGCCGACGATGATGCAAACTATCCTCTTTAGCTAGCGTGATTAATTTTTCGACCAGCGGTTTGAGTATTTTGGCTTTCGCTTTGGTGGTTTTAACTTTTTCATAAATCACAAAACTGGTTGCCAAATTTCTCAACATTGCTTCGCGTGGTGCTTTTTTTCTGCCTAAAGTTTTTCCTTTTTTCTGGTGTCTCATAATATATTAAACAAGCGTTTTATTGAAAGATTATTAATCAACTTTTTTAGGACGACCTCTTTTCTTGGGTTTGTCCTCAGCGGCCACCATCTCTTGGGCTATTTCCTCCTCCAATTCCGGCTGAGTCGACACTAATTCTGCTTCAACCGGCTCGGGAATTGCCACTGGCGCCTCCAAATCAACTTCCGGGATTTCTTCCCGGCCGCCTTCCATCAACCAACTGAATTGATTGACTAATATTTCTGCGGCTTTTTGAACAGCGCTTTCCGGATCAATGGTTCCATCCGTTTCAATATCTAAAATAATTTTATCGTAATCAACTTTTTGACCGACTCGAGTAGTGCCCACTTCCAAACCAACATTTAATACCGGCGTAAAAATCGAATCAACCAAGATCAAGCCAATTTCCCCTTTTTCTTTACTCTCTTCCCGCTCTTCGACCGGCACATAACCAATGCCTTTGGCAACAGTGATCTCCATTTCCAAATCGCCGTCTTTATCATTGAGAGTGGCAATCACCTCGTTTTTATTGATAATTTCCGCATCAGCCGAAGGTTCAATATCTGCGCCAGTAACAGCTTTTTCGCCTTTAACTTTCAATTTTAAAACCACCGGCTCATCAGTATGCATTTTAACTCGTAATTTTTTCAAATTCAAAATAATGTTCACCACGTCTTCAGTAACCTGATTAATAGTGCTGAATTCATGTTGAACACCCTTAATCTTAACCGCCGTGACTGCTCCGCCAGGTAAGGACGATAACAAAACACGACGTAAAGCAGTGCCCAAAGTCAAACCATAACCAGGAAAGCAGGGTTCAATAATCACCTTGGCTTTTTTGCCCTTGTCAACTTCCTCAACAATAAATTTTTTAGGTAAGGAAATGTTTTTCATAATGTTTATCCTCCTATTATTAAAAATAATTATGATTAGACTATTTGGAATAAAACTCAATAATCACCCGCCAATCAACATGGCGCTCCACCTTATCAGCTTCCGGCCGACCGGTAATCTTGCCGGTTAAAGTTTTGACTTCCAAGTTCAACCAGGGAACAACTTCTTTTTTGGCCAAGGTTTCGGTCAAATTGGCAAAAAACGGCGACTGCTGACTCCCAGCGGCAATAGACACAACGTCCCCCACCCTCACTTGATAGGATGGCACATCGACTTTCTTGCCGTTGACTTGAAGATGAGCATGGCTGACCAACTGCCTGGCCTGACGACGGGAAGCACCAAAACCGAGCCGATAAGCCACATTATCCAACCGATTCTCCAATAAAGCAAATAAATTTTCCGCGGTATTGCCCGACCGACTAAAAGCTTTTTCAAAATAATTTCTGAATTGTTTTTCCCGAATGCCGTAAATTCTTTTCGCTTTTTGTTTTTCCATTAATTGCCGGCCATAATTGGTCAATTTGGTAAAACTTTTAGCGCCATGAACGCCCGGCGGAAAATTACGACTCACCATCGGACACTTGGCAGAATTGCATTTTTCTCCTTTCAGAAACAGTTTCTCGCCGGCGCGGCGACATTTTTTACATTGTTTATCTACTGCAGACATTATTTTATTCTAATTAATTTAATTAAACTCGACGCGGTTTCGGCGCTCGACAACCATTATGAGGAATGGGCGTGATATCCTTGATGGACACGACATTTAGACCGTTGGCATTAAGAGCCCGAATCGATGCTTCTCGGCCACCGCCAATACCCTTCACAAAAACCGTGACTTCTTTTAAATTATGCTTTTTAACTTTTTCGCAAGCATCTTTAACAATTACAGTTGCCGCATAAGGAGTGGCCTTTTTAGGACCCTTAAAGCCGCACTGACCGGCTGAAGACCAAGACAAAACATTGCCGTTCTGGTCGGTTAAAGTGACAATGGTGTTATTATAAGTCACTTTAATATAAGCCCGGCCGGAGCTAACCTGGCGAGCCAATCCCTTTTTGCCTTTGCGTCTGATTTTTGTCGCCGCAGAAGCAGGAGCTGATTTGGTATCGCCGGCAACAACGGCTTCCGGGGCCAACGGCTGATTAGCAGCGCTTTTTTTTACTTCGTCTGACATTGTATTTAGTAAGCTTTATTTAATTCTTTTAGGTCTTTTGGGCGGCATCTTTGCGGCCAGAGCCCATTGTTCTTCTGACATTGCCTCTGACTGTCCGGTTGTTAGTCTTGGTGCGTTGCCCTCTTACCGGCAAATTTTTGGCGTGGCGCAAACCACGGTGACATTTAATTTCCTTTAAACGCTTAATATTACCGGCCACTTCCCGACGCAAATCGCCTTCTACTCGATAATTTTTTTCCACTATCGTTCTCAAGCTGTTTGCTTGATCCTCGCTCAAATCCTTGACCCGAATATTTGGGTCAATCCCGGTCTTGGCCAATACCTCGCTGGATAACTTGCGACCAATACCCAAAATATAAGTCAAGCCGATTTCCACCCGCTTGTCATTTGGTAAAATTGTTCCTGCAATTCTTACTGCCATATTATATTAACTTCTTGGCTTCTTAGCTTTTTAGCTGATTAGCCGATTAATTTTAATAATTATTTACAAACAAAAACACCAGCTAGCCTTGGCGCTGCTTGTGTTTGGGATTTTTACAGATAACCACCAGTCGCTTTTTGCGACGGACTACCTGACAATCTTTACAAATTTTTTTAACTGATGATCTGACTTTCATGCTTTATTTAATAACGGTAAGTAATCCGACCCCTAGTCAAATCATAGGGCGTCATTTGAACCTTGACCCGATCACCAGGCAAAATACGAATATTGAACATCCGCATCTTTCCCGATAAATGAGCCAAAATCTCATGACCGCTATCCAGCTTAACCTTGAAGCTGGCGGCCGGCAATAACTCCACGATTTCCCCATCCACTTCCACAAAATCTTTTGAATCCGGAGTATTGGTGTGTTTTTGGGACATTAAAATTTATCAATTTTATTATTTATCCTTAAATTGGGGATAAATAAAATTCTTGGCAACTTTTTTAAACTTTAAGTTAGCCAGAATTTTAGCTGAAATAAGCTAAATTGTTTGTTGTTTATCACTGAATCTATTATAGCAGATCGAGTGCTTTTGTCAATAACATAAGTATTTTAGCCCAAAAAAATAAAGAAGTCAAGAGAAAATTATCGCTATAAACCATAATTTAAACGAATTAAAAAAAATAGCCCGAAACGCTAGCGTTTCGGGCTGGATCAATCAAGAAAAAGCGGACAAACCAGTTAACCGACTGTATTGGCGGGCCTCAACATAAGCCGCGACCACACCGGCCACTGCCGCTTTGACCTCAGCCAGGGACATAAAAGAAAATTCCGGATCACCCCGAAAGTCTTTAAACTTTTCGAGAGTGATATTTAGCCGCATTACTTCCTCGGTGCTGACCTGAAGCGTATTATCATCAGCAAAATTCATAATGGCAATAACGCCATTTGGTTGGCGAAAATAAAATTCGCCGGAATTGGGATTGATGCCTAAAATCTGAATTTTCCCCTGTTTCATCCAATCTCCTCCCCTTTTCTTGGTTTTTATTGACCCAAATAATATTATAACAATTAAAATTTGTTATGTCAATAATGGCCGCCCATAACAACTGGGCGGCCATTTAGTTAAATTGGATGTATTATCAGGCCCCATCCAATTGGGCCCACGCTAACAACCGTCTTTGCAGTGCGCCACTCGGGGCACCTGGAACCGATGTTCCACTATAATCCCTCCTCTCTTTGTCTTATTTCCGACTGTTTTAGTCGGTTTTATGAATTTATCATAAAAAACCAACCTTGTCAAAACCGAAGAAAAAAACAGTTGCCAATTGTTCAATCCTTTTTAATTTCGCCTTGCCGCAACTGGTAAAGCTGCTCTTTCAGTCGTTCATTCTCTTCAATGAGATTAAACAGCTTCCTAACCAAAGTAAAAAGTAAAAAAGAGAAAAACACCACCGTTGACAAAAAGACATAATAGTTACACTGCCAATAAATCATGATTCGTCCTCCCCTTGACTGATTTATTCCAATATCGCCTTAATCCTTCTGACGCCGGCGCTACTGGATTCTTCTTTGACTATTTTGAACTGACCCAACTCTCCAGTATTGCCGGCGTGAGGGCCACCGCAAATTTCTTTAGAAAAATCACCGGCAGTATAAACTTTAACCTTGTCGCCGTACTTACTTTCAAATACCCCCATTGCTCCCCGCTGTTTTGCCTGTTCCAGCGTCATTTCCTCGCAGCTTATCGGCAATTTTTTATTTATCTGTTCATTGACCATAGCCTCAACTTGCTTTATTTGCTCGGCGGTCATCTTTACCGAATAAGAAAAATCAAACCTTAAGCGTTCGGCGGTAATATTTGAACCCTTTTGATAAACCTGATCCCCTAAAACCTGCCGAAGCGCTGCCAGCATCAAGTGAGCGGCGGTATGAAGCCTGGTAGTTGCTTCTGATTGATCGGCCAGTCCGCCTTTGAATTTTTTTTCTGCGCCTTGACGAGAAATATCCTGATGTTTTTTAAATTCCTCTTCAAAACCGGCTTGGTCAACCTTAATACCTTTTTCTTGGGCTAAATCCTTTGTCATCTCCAGTGGAAAACCATAAGTGGCGAACAAATCAAAAGCGTCTTTGCCGGAAATATCGCTTTTAGCCATTTTGTCAAATTTGCTCAAACCCTTTTCCAGTGTCTTGCCAAATTTTTCTTCTTCTTTATTCAATTCCTCAATAATAAAATCACGATTGCTCCTTAATTCCTGATAAAATCCGCCGTGTTCGGCAATAATTATTTCCGCCACCTTGCCGGTAAAGAAACCATTAACGCCCAATTGTCGGCCAAATCGAATCGCTCTTCTTATCAGTCGCCTCAGTACATATCCCCGCTCCACATTGGATGGTCCGATCTTCTCCGCCAAAATAAAAGTGGCGGCCCTGAGATGGTCGGCAATAATCCGGACCGGCTTGATTTGTTCGGGTGACAAATCAATTACCGCCAAACCCGCCAAAGCCGCTACCTGAGAAACAATATTCGCCAATTTTTCCGTCTCATAAACACTGTTCTTGCCGTTTAGGACGGCTACGGTACGTTCCAAGCCCATGCCAGTATCCACGTTTTTCTGGGTTAGTTCAAGATATTTTCCCTCGGCGGTCTTATGGTATTGCATAAACACATCATTCCATATTTCCACCCAACGGCTGTCTTTCGGGTCAAATTTCTGGGGTACCGGCGCCTCACTGCTCCAAAAAAACATTTCCGTATCAGGACCGCACGGACCGGTCTGGCCGGCTGGCCCCCACCAATTGTCTTCCCGGCCCAAAAAAACTATGCGCTCATTGGCAATGCCCGTTTGACGCCAAATATTCGCCGCTTCTTCATCTTTGGGGATGTTGTTGTCCGGTTCACCGGCAAAACAGCTAACGGCCAATTTTTCTGGCGGAATGCCAAGCTCTTTAGTCAAAAAATCAAAACTCTGCTGAATTGCCGTTGCCTTAAAATAATCGCCCAACGACCAATTACCGAGCATCTCAAAAAAAGTCAGATGCCAGTCATCGCCCACTTCGTCAATATCGCCGGTGCGGATACATTTTTGCACATTGACCAACCGCTTACCGGCCGGATGCTCCTCACCCAAGAGATAGGGCACTAATGGATGCATACCGGCGGTGGTAAACAACACGGTCGGATCATTCTGCGGAATCAAAGAAGCGCCGTCTATCAAGCGATGGCCCTTGTTTTGAAAAAAGGAAAAATATTTTTCCCGAAGTTCTTTGGTGGTCATGAAGCTGATAATTATAAATTAGGTTGATGATTAATATTTTAACGAGAAAGAGGTTTTTTTTCAAGAACAGAATGCGGCTTTTTAACTTATTAGCTTTTTAGAAAAAACCCGAATATATACTATATTCTGTATTCTATTTCAATATTATTGCGCCGCCCAATAGTTCGTCACCTTGATAGAAAACAACGGACTGGCCGGGCATAACCGCTCGCTGGCCGACGGAAAAATCAACTTTCAGTTTTGCGCCAAGGCGACTAACAACGCACCTAACCGGCTTGGCTTGATAACGAATTTGCGCTTGACACGCAAAAGGAAACTCTTCCGGCCGATTGAGCCAATTGACTTTGTGACAAAACAACTCTTTGCGCCTAAGCTCTTGGCCGGATGAATTTTTGGTAACCGACAAAATATTTTTCTGCCGGTCAAAGCCAGCTACATACCACGGACCGCCGGACAAACCGATGCCGCTCCTTTGGCCCAAAGTGTACAGTGGCAGACCACGATGTTCCCCTATTATTTTTTGGGTTTTCATATCAATAATCGGACCAGGAGACATTTTCAAATACTTCCTTAAAAAATCACTGACGCTGCTGCCGACAAAACATACTTCCTGACTGTCTTTTTTGTCATAAACCGGCAATTGAAAATCTTTTGCCAGTTGCCGGACTCGCTCTTTGCTGTAATGGCCCAGCGGAAACAATAAATGCGGCAAAATTTTTCTATCTATACCGTACAAGAAATAAGTTTGGTCTTTATTTTTGTCTTTGCCTCTTAAGATTTTCCCTTTGACGGGCCGGTTGACACGCTGGGATTTGGAATTGATTTTTTCTCGGCTAATTCGGGCATAGTGTCCAGTCGCCAAATAATCCGCGCCAAAAAGGGCCTGGGCTTTTTTCCAAAGCAAGTTAAATTTAATAAATTTGTTGCAATTGACACAAGGATTCGGCGTCCGGCCGCCGGCATATTCGCTGATAAATTCATCAACGATCTGCTTTTTGAACTCGCGACCGAAATTAAGTTTGTGAATTCTTATTCCTAAGATGTCGGCGACTTCTTTTGCTTCGTTATAGGCTTTCAAACTGCAACACCGATTCTCTCCATATTTTTCACCCTGAGGAAACCAAAACTGCATAAATACACCAACCACTTGATAACCCTGTTTTTTGAGCAAGGCAGCGGCCACGGACGAATCCACTCCCCCGCTCATTCCGACAACAACTTTTTTATTATTAATCATAAAATTTTGACTTTACAGACTTTTGGTTTTACCGACTAATTATTAATTATTTCATCTTCACGACTGTCAAAACTCGAGGCAGAATCCGAATGGAAATTTTTTTGGCATCAAGACTAATATAATCGCCGTCAATTTGACAGGTTTTGAGCAACCGTTGCCGACGCAAGAAGATGTCAAAAGCGCTGTTGTCCAAAGAAAAAACATATTTGGGCGGCTGTCTGTACCACAACATTCCCCAAACCGCGCTAATTAAACCGAAAAAAGTCTTATTGGTCAAAACATACAAATTCAGGATGCCGTCTTGAAAATCAATAATTTTTTTGGTTTTTAAACCAAAATAGTTTAAGGCATTGAACACCACCACGCTATTGCCCTTAATCCAAAAACTGCGACCGCCGGCTATGATTTTAAATTTTATTTTTTTAATTTTTATTTTATTAAACATAAAACGCAACACATAACTGAAAAAACCCAGCTTTTTTTTCATTGCTTCATCCGTATTAGTCACCACTTGGGAAATATAGCCCAAGGAAAAACCGACTAAAAAATAATGACGATTATTGATCAAACCGACATCAATTTGAGTCGTATTAGCGATATTGTCCAATTGTTTTAGGGCCTGATTGACCACCAAAGGAATGCCTAAAACCATAGCAATGACATTGGCCGAACCAAAGGGAATAATTGCCAACGGCGCCTTGATATTTTTCTGCAGAATAGTCCGCGCCGCCACCTTGACTGTGCCATCGCCGCCAACGGCTACCACCAAATCCGCTTTTGACCCATTATAATTTTCAATATTTTTCTCAAAATCTTTATTGAGCTCAAACATATCGCCAGAATAGCCAAGCCGACTCAACTTGTTGACCACCAAAGTTTTGATGGTTTTCTGTTTAAGGGCCAGACCGGCGCTCGGATTGATAATGACTAAAGCTTTTTTCATATCAGTTCTTATGGCTGATTATTTCCTCCGGCATAAAATATTACCACCAGACTTTTTTTATTCTTAAAATATAAGCGACAAGGTTGGTAAGTGGATGTAGAATAAGTGTTAAAATAGCCGCTATCAACATCAGATGCCAGCTCGGTCGGACCAATAGATAGATAAAAACAAAAAAACCGGCGATAAAATCCAGCTGGTCAAACACCGGCCAGGGCCGACCGGAAGCAATGTTGACACGCCTTTTTAAAAAACTCTTAAACAAGTCCCCCAATATCGCCCCCAAGCCGGCCAAAAATCCAAAAACCGGCCAAATATGGGGATAATCAACCACGGAAATTGACCGAAAAAAATCCCAGCCAAACAGCCAGGCCTGAATGCCGGAAATAATAATGCCCAAAATCACCGCCGAGATTATCCCCCGCCAGGTCTTACCCGAACCGAAAATATAATCACTGCCAAGTTTTCGACCGTTATCAATCGGCCGAGCAAGCGATTTTAATAGTCCCACTTTGGCAAAAATCACTGGCGCCATATTGGCAAAATAAGCCGGCAACGCCAAATAAAAAGCTTGTAAAATTAAGCTGGTCATATTAATAAAATAGCATATTTTGGACAAACAAGGAAGTTGGAAACTAGAAATTGGAAACTGGAAATTGGAAATTAATCCGCCTTGGGCGGATGAAAATTGAAAATTTTATCACCAATCTAAATAAGCTAACTAAAAAAACCGCCACCGGGGCGGAGTATAATTTGGGCACCATTAAACTGCTTCAGCCACTAATAATGGCTAAAAAACAATTAAGATTTGCTTTGCTCACTGTCCATGATTGGTTATTTCTGAAAAGCCGGCCGCTCGGTTAAAAGGTGGCAACTCATAACCACTTCGCAAATTGGACAAAAATAGTCCCCATCCCGATCGTAAAAACCACAGATCGGACACACCTTTTTAGCGCTGGCGGCAGTTGATTTTTTCGGCTCTTCAATTGATTGGCGAGCCATAAAAACAACTGGTTATTAATTATTAAAGGCAGTAATTTTATAATAAAAAAAACTGCTTGTCAATAATAAAACTGTTGACAAACAGTGTGTAAGTGACAAAAACCTGTGTATCACTCAAATTACCCGCTAAAAATAATGGTTAATTATCGCGACGATCAGAAAAATTAACCGTTTTCTGGTCTAAGGCGTCATTCAGGCTAACCGCTGCTAGCGGAGTGGTTTTGATTTCTTCCGTCTCAAAATCAGGTAAGCCCTGTTCCCGCCGGGCTTTAACCTTGGGAAAACAGTTATCACAAAAGACCGGCCGACTCGGATCAGGCTTAAACTTCAATCGCGCTTCCTGACCGCAGATGGCGCATTGAGCAATAAACTCCGGCTGATTTTTTTTCTTAGGTGGTCTGTCGTCTCTAACTCTTTCTTTTGCTGTCATTGCTGGCGATAATCTTTCCGGTCGAGGCGATAATCTTTCCGGTCGACTGGAAATCGGATTGGTCTCTCGGCGACGCTCGTCAACGCTCATTGCTCGCGCCAAATTATCACTAAAATTCATACCGCTCCAACGATTAATCTTGTCTTCCACCACACTGCGGGGAGTGGTATAACGCTCGCGCGACACTTTAATGATTTTTTCCTTATTATCAGTCCATTTATCTTCAAATAAGGGCGGCAAAGTGGCCGCTGAAAACGGATCAGAAGAAATGCCGTCAATCATCAATTTCAAATAAATATTAAAGGCCGGCAAATTAACCAAATCTTCCTCGGTAAAAGTGGGGGCAAATTCCTTAACCAGCGCTTCCGCATCACTGGCGCCGACGCGAAAACAAATCAAAGTGCCGACGTTGCCAAAGACCGCCGCAGAAACAGTTTCCGGCAATTGTTCGATAAATTGGTGGGCCATAATCAAATTCAACCGATATTTTCTGGCTTCCGACAAAATATCAGCAAAACTATCGGTAGCAAAATTCTGAAATTCATCAACATACAAAAAGAAATTTTTCCGCTCTTTCTCATCAATGTCAACGCGACTCATTGCCGCCAAATAAAGCTTGGTGACAATCATTGACCCCAAAAGCTGCATCGTATCTTCACCAATACGGCCCTTGGATAAATTCAAAATCAAAATCTTGCGATTATCAATAATATCTCGCATATTAATGGTGGACTTGACCTGACCGACAATATTCCTAATCAAAAAATTAGACAAGAATTGTCCGACCTTGTTCTGTATTGGCGAAATGACTTCTTGCAGCACTCGGTCATTCCATTTGGTATACTCATTGGTCCAAAAAGACTTCACGACCGGATCTTTGATTTTCTCCACCACCTTGTCCCGATATTTTTTCTCCACTAAAATACGCATTACCCCCAACAGAGTGCTGCCGGGATAATCCAACAAGGCCAAAACCGCATTACGCAAAATATATTCCAAGCGCGGCCCCCAACTGTCGGCAAACTGTTTCTTAAACACCCCGACTAGTCCCGAAGCAATCAGGTGCTTGCTTTTTTCATCCACTGCTTCCAAAATATTGAAGGCGATGGGAAAATCAGCATCAGCGGGGCTAAAATGAATAACATCGTTAATCCGATTGGAAGGAATATAGTTTAGGATTTTTTCCGCCGTATCGCCATGGGGATCAATATAACAACAGCCCTCGCCATTGATAATGTCGGAGATAATCATATTTTCCAATAGGGTGGTCTTACCCATGCCAGTCTTGCCGATAATGTAAGTATGGCGCTGGCGATCGGTTTGTTTGATGCCAAAACGCTTGCGCTGGTTGCGAAAGTTGGTCTCGCCAAAAATAGTAATGTAATTATTTTCTTCAAGCATAATAATAGTTTTGTTAAACAGTTGGCAGATTGGCCGGCGGCACCGGTTTGGATTGAATTGGCCGCTGCAAATCATCACTCACTTTTTCTAGTGGCGGCTGACTGTCGCCCCGGCGCGCTGTTTCAATCGGAATTGTTGCTTCGGCTTCCGCCGGTACTGACACTGCTTTAGGGATTAAGCCCGACTGCTCGTAGGGCAAGCGCGACGGCGGCACCACTTTACGCGAACTGATTTTCTCAATCGCCGGCGGCTTGACTGTCATTAACGGAAAATGCCACAAAGTCGCCAGCTCCTCACTGCTTAAAAACATATTACTCACGCTCTCGCCATAATAATTGCTGCGCCGGCAAAAATATTTAAAAATTTTATTTTGTCTGGCGGCAACCCTGGCTTTCACCCGAAAATAGTCGGCGGCCGTTTTGGTTTTGGCTCCCGGTTTGAAGCCATTGGCGTCGGCAGAATTGAATTGTTGAATACTGCCAATCACCGCTGCCACGCCTTTGGGTTTATTAAATACTTCCTTGTCCGCCAAATAAACCACCCGAAACTTAACCCGAAAAGAATGTTTTGATAATTTGCGCTGAACTCGCTCAAAAACTTGCCGTTCGCCGGGACTTAATTTGAACATTTTCCATTGGTCATCATCTTTCTTGGCTGAGCCGGCGCCCTCCCCGCCGATTAATGAGCTAACGACCGTGTTGACTGTTGTGCCCAACCAATTAACCGGCTTAACCGCCTTATCCATTATTGTCTCCGGCGAGCTATAGCTCTCCCCTTTCATTTCTTTGACTATTTTCTTGGCTTTCTCGCCCCAGCCCGGTTTTTGCGGCGTCACCACTAATTGCAACCACAATTGCTCCCCCGGACCAAAACGCCCCAATACTTCGAGTAAATTAGCCATCGGGTCAGCAAAACTTTGGCTGAAACTATTCTCAAATTCCGGATAAGTTCTAAACGGATAAGGATAATCTTTAACTAAAACAAATTCTGTGCCCCAAAGATTGTATTTGTCATGGGGAAATTCTATTTTCGCCTTATTCCGCTCATGGTCATAATAATCAGCAGTATAATCTTCCACTTCGGTAATTTCCGCTTCCGGATACTGCGAATAAATCGCCGCTTCCACCAAATCGCGAAAATGCGACGGCGTCCGAACCAAAAACTGAACATAACCCTCCAAACCGACCAACTCAAAAGAAAAACTCTCCTGAACCTTGCCGTGCCAATACTGGTCAATTAAATTGCCGGAGGATTGGGCGCCCGCCAAAGCCACAAAAATATTTTCCACCGCTTGAGTGCTTTGCTCATTATTTTTGGGGATGTCGATGGCTAATAAAATATGCTTCCATTTGGCCGCATAAGCCCCCCGGCGGCTATCCAACCAAACCTGGTAAAACCCATAAATTAACAGTAATAAAAAAATAACCCAACCACCATTTAAAAACAATTGAATTGCAATAGTGATTGGATCCTGAGAAGCAAATTCTTGAAAGCTTAAAAATAATGAAGAAAAATTTATTTCAATTTCCATAGTTTGTCACCTTCGGAGTTTATTTTTTCTTCCAATCTTATTTAGTCTTCTGCGACCACCAGCCAGCAATAGTTAAGAAAATAATTTAATAATTTTGACTAATTTTAGGAATGATCCTGAGCCAAATTCTCTTCTGCTATTAAAGCGTATTTACCTTGCTCGTTTTTTTTGATTTTATTGCTATTCATCAGAGACAAATACACGGTTGACTTTTTCACATTGCGCTGATCCAAAACCGCTTCAATTATTTCATCTTTGGTCATAGGCCCCTTTTCTCTTAGGACATCAACAATCACATCAGCGACATTGCCCGGCTTGTAGCCCCATTCCTTTAAAGCATAAATTCCCCGACCGACCAAAACATACTTATCGTCCAAAATCAGCTCATTATGGACTGTCGGCGGAAAAGCGATTTTTTCATCAAACTTGGTTTCATTAATCAGGTTGGCAATCTCGGTAAAATGAAGAGGCTTGCCGGCTTTCTTTAGGACTATATATATTTTATCATTAATTTTCTTTGGTTGCACGGTTCCCCAAGACACCAGACCCCACTCATTGAATAGATTCTGTTTGATTTTGCGGCTGGAACGCAAATAGCTCTCCAAAATTTTATCAATATCTTCTTCGGTCGCCTCCAAAAAGCTGGTGGCGGCTAAAAATTTTTCCCGATTCGCCTGATAATAATCGGAATTCTTGAAACGAGTAAGCAGCTCCTCCAAGGTAATCGGCTTTTGGTTTGCCTCAATTACCCTCACCATCTCGCTGATAACCTCTTTCAAAGAATCAATATTGGTTGAGGAGACTTTCCACAAGTTGTTAAATTCCCTATCCTGCCTAATTTTGCTGACATTATCAGAAAAAATATACTCCGCCAAAAACAACAAGGCGTTGGTATGGTCTTCCTGGGCCTCCAAATAATTTAAGACATTTTCCAAAAAAAACGATTCCTCCATCACCCCGCCATATTGCTCCAACAATTGGGCGACAATTTTTTCGGTGTCTCTAATTTTGTCCCGGTAATCTTCTAGTTCCCGGAGCTTCCTGATGCTTAAATTTTCAATTTGACGCACCCGTTCACGAGTAATGCCATAATGCTTGCCAATTTCTTCCAAAGTATATCTTCGGTCGCCAACCAAACCAAAGCGCCGGGCAATCACATCCCGCTCTTTGTCAGACAGCTTGAAAAACAAAGAATCCAAAACTTCCTTAGGATTAAAACCGGAAATACTGTCTTGAAATTGGTTTTTCCTTACTTGGTCTAAAATTGACATATTTCAATAAAAAATGTTTAAAATTAGATAAAAAATCAAAATTATTTTTGTTTGACTTAATTATATCAAGAAAAATCCATTTTGTCAAACAAAAAACTGCCCTAAAGAGAGCAGCTCCAAATACCACAAGATTATCTTGACTTTAATTTCCGGTCAATATTATACCAACTGACAACAATCGGGCTGGCCACAAAAATCGAGGAATAGGTGCCAATCACCATACCAACAATTAAAGCTAAAACAAAGTTAGTAATGGTATCGCCGCCGCCAAAATACAAAGCAAATAAAGCCAATAAGGTGGTCAAAGAAGTGTTAATGGAACGACTAATGGTCTGATTAATGCTGTCATTAACCACTTGTTCAAAATTGCCGCTATAGCGTTTGGACAAATTCTCCCGAGTCCGATCAAACACCACAATCGTGTCATGAACGGAAAAGCCCAAAATAGTCAATAAAGCGGTAATAAAGAGGCTGTCCACTTCCACGCCAGCGAAATGACCGAGGAGAGAAAATAATCCGGTAACAATTAAAATATCGTGAATCAAGGCCAAAATAGCCGCGACCCCGAACTTCCAGGAAGCAACCGGCTTAGAGACCTTGCGAAAAGCATAAGCGATATAAGCGACAATCATCAGCGTCGCCAAGAAAATGGCCAGCCAGGTTTTTTGTTTTAATTCTTGGCCAACGATTGGCCCGACCGATTCAAATCGCTGTTCCGTTAAAACACCTTTCCCTGCGTCAATCTCAGTCGTGTCTGGTTGCTCAATCTCGGAAGGCAAAACAAATGCATCTTTCAAAACAGCCAAAATTTCCTGATGTTTGGCCTCTTCAACATCTTTAAACCTCAAAATAAAATCCTGCTCTCCGGCCGGCTGAACTCTAATTTCTCCCAAATCCAAATCAGCCAAAGCTTGCTGAATTTCTGAACTGGCCGGCCGCTCCCCCTTGAAACTCACTTCCATCAAACTGCCGCCAGTAAAATCAATACCCGGCTTTAATCCCCAAGCAATTAAACTTAAAAAACTAACCAAAATCAGCAAAGCGGATAAAGTGTAAAAATATTTTCTATTTTGAACAATTGGTAGATTCATAACAAATTATTTTTTATTAACTCCATACAACCAAATTGCTTTACTAACCCTCCATTTGACCACCAGCCGCAACAGCTGACGACTAATAGTAACGGCGGAAAACATTGAAACGATAATACCGATCGCCAAAGTAACAGCAAAACCCTTGATAATACTGGAGCCGAACCAAAACAAAATGGCGCAGGTAATTAGCGACGAAATGTTGGAATCGCGAATTGAGCTCCAAGCGCGATGAAAACCCTCCTCCACTGCCTTAGTGAGATCTCGTCCAGCCCGCAACTCCTCCTTCATTCTTTCAAAAATCAACACATTGGCATCAACTGCCATACCAACTGACAAAACAAAGCCCGCAAATCCGGCCAAAGTCAAAGTAACTGGTATCAATTTAAAAATCGCCAAAGCAACTGTGGCATAAATTAGCAAAGCCACCACCGATAATACTCCCGGCAGACGATAATACAAAATCATAAATATCGCCACCAAAATCATCCCCCACGCTCCGGCCACCAAGCTTTTCTGAACTGATTCATTGCCTAAAGTGGCGCCAACCGTGGTCTGGGAAATTAGACTAATTGGCACCGGCAAAGCGCCGGCATTAAGCCGCTGAGCCAAAACTTTGGCCTCTTGAAGGGAAAAACTGCCGGAAATTGCCGCCTGACCATTAAGAATCGGCTCGTTAACTCGGGGAATGCTAATCGGCATGCCATCCAAAAAAATCGCCACCAATTTGCCGACATTATCCGAAGTAATCTCAGCAAATAATTTAGCGCCCTCGTCATTGAATTCCAAGGCAACTTGCGGCACCCCGGAGGTTTGGTCAATTTCCACTCGAGCTTTCTTCAAATATTGGCCGGTCAAAGCAGTGGTCTCCCATTCCGATTCAATAACCACACCCAAATCGGCCGGAGTCTTGAAAGCGAATAAAATATGTCTGGTGTCAATCTCCCGATTATCGCCATCGCCGCGCTCCGCTTCTTTGGCGATAATGTGATAACCAAATTGCGTTTCAACGAGTTGCGGATAAATCTGGCCCGGGCTCAGTTGATTGAAAATCACTTCTTCATATTCTGGTACAAAATCACCTTTCTTTATTCCTTGATACAGACCGCCATTTTCGGCGCTGCCCAAATCCTCAGAATATTCTTGAGCTAAAACAGCAAAATCTTCACCGGCCAACGTCCGAGCCAAAACCGACTCGGCTGAAGTTTTAACCTCCTGATTGAGTCTGTCTAATTCGGCTTGTTGTTCTCCGGTCAACTGCTGGGCCGCGGGATTTTCCTGCTTGAATTCCAAAAGAGGCGTCTCGCCGATAATTTTGATTGCCTGATTGACATCTTGAACGCCGGCCAACTCAATAATCACCCGCCAATTGTCGCCGACCTGGTTGGTCTGAATCACTGGCTCGGACACGCCCAAAGCATTGACCCGCCGCTCAATCACGTCTCGAACACCAGCCAACGAATCAGCCCGCTCAGCTGAATCAATATTGGAAACATCAGCGTTATAAATTAAATGGGTCCCACCCAATAAATCCAAGCCCAATTGGAAGGGAAAACCATATTCCGTCAGATTAATGTCTTTTATCGTCCTAAAATTAAGGTCTTTGCTATTATCCAGCGGGCTGGTTTCTATTTGGGGCCAAATCCGCAACTGATTAAATCCCGGTATTGCTTTTAGCAATTGATCAAGCCGACCGGCGACTTGATTGTCAAACCCGGTGATATCCAAAAAAGCAGTCACCCCAAATAAGACAATAATGCCAAAAATCACCCAGCGAATCTTGCCTCGCGGACCGGGAGTAAAAAATTTTTTCAGGGGATTTTTCTTCATTGTGAATAAGTTTTGATAGACGATTATTAATTTAGCACAAATATTCAAGCTTAGCAAGCCACAAACCACCAACTATAATCAGACCGAAAATAACCTTCACGGTCTTGATAAATACCGCTCCTAACAACTATTATCATGCCAATAAGGCCATCTCCACCAATCGTCGGGAATAACCCCACTCATTATCATACCAAGCTAAAATCTTGGCCAAATTGCCACCCACCAGGCGAGTAAACGGCAGATCAATCAGACAAGAATAATCCAGCCCGATAATATCGGCTGAGCCCAATTGATCCAAATCGCCGGTGACAGCAAGAATATTTTTATACAACTGACTTTGAGCGGCAGCCATAAACGCCCGATTTAATTTTTCAACGGTAGTTTCTTTGGTTAATAACACGGTGATATCAGCCAAGGAACCGCAAATAACCGGCACTCGGATCGCAATACCGTCAAACTTGTCTTTCAGTTGGGGTACCACTTTGGCGGTGGCCTTGGCCGCGCCGGTAGTCGACGGCACCAGATTGACAGCGCCGGCCCGGCCGCGGCGCAAATCTTTAGCATCGGGACTGTCGACTAATTTTTGACTGGCAGTATAAGCGTGAACCGTAGTCATAATCGCCTTCTCTACTCCAAATTTGGAAACCAGCACTTGCATAATCGGGGCGATACAATTAGTGGTGCAGGAAGCATTAGAAATTATCCGGTCGTTTTTGCCCAGGTTGGCTCTGGTTGATTCTGTTCCCAAAACCAATGTTTGAGTCATTTCGTCTTTGGCGGGCGCCGATAAAATAACCTTCTTGGCTCCGGCCCGGAGATGTTTTTTTAAATCTTCATTTTTGTCAAACACGCCGGTACATTCCAAAACCACGTCGACTTTCATTTTTTTCCAAGGTAGCTTGGCTGGATCTGGCTGAGACAGCACCGGATATTTTTTGCCATTGACTATCAGATGCTGCGCATCATAACCGACACTACCCTTAAACCGGCCATACGCTGAATCATATTTTAATAAGTAAGCCAAGGTCTTGGTGTCAGTCAAATCATTAAGGGCGGCAATTTTTATCTTCCGATTAGCCAAAGCGATTTTGAAAGCGGCTCGGCCAATTCGGCCAAAACCATTGATAGCGATAGTGCGCATATAGGATGATGATTATTTATATTTATATTTATATTTATATAATTATACCATATAACGAAAAAGGACGCATAATATATTAATATCCATCAAAAAATTTTCAATTTACAATTTTATCCGCCCAACCTGCCTGTCCGGTTTCCATGCTGTAGGTATGTAGGCGGAGGGCAGATTGTTAAATTGTCCGCCGCGGCGGATTGTTGAATTGTTGAATATCAGCAAATTCTAATTACGGATTACGAATTACGAGTGACGAGTTCCATTACTCGTTACTGGTTACTCATCGTTAGTTATTCCCAATTTCTATCTTTATTGTTATCTAATTTTAGATATTTTTTATAATTTAATATTGACAATATACCACCCATATAATACAATTAATAGTTATCAGGAATTGTCCTGAAATTGTCCCGAATGGTCGGGATATAACCTACAACTTAACAAGAGGAGAAGAGGCAATGTCTGCCAAGAACATGCCCGAAACAGAAGAAACTCCGCTGGCCACTGGCGAACAGGTGGAGCACATTATGGATATGTGGCGTCGGCGGCTCAAAAACCGCGAGCTTACGCGTGAAGAAGCGCAAATTATCATCACGGGTGGCAATCGTTATCTGCCCGTAATGGATGCGGCCGCTGATATGATGGTGGACAGGGTCCGTACCGAAATGTTCAACACCATCGTGCGGACTGTCCGCAATATTAAACGAAATCAGACAGTGCGCCAAGCCATTGACGCCACCGGCCGGAATCAGTACGGCGACGACAAATTGCTCGCCACTATGCCTTGGGGCGAAGGACCAGAAGAAGTGGAGTTGGTCTATGTGCGAGCTGGAAAGCAATTGTCACCGGTCGAACAGGAACGGTTTTTGGCCGAGCACGACCTCATCCCAGATCCGCAAGCCCAGATGGCCGACAACGAGCAAAATCCCGGCTTTGCCGATAAATACCGCAATGGTTTACAGTGGAACCGCGATAGGGACTTAATCAGTTTCGTGATCTTCAGCCAGGGTATTGAAGTGGGGAGAATTGTTTACGTTGACCGCTTCAGACGCGATTGGCTTGGCCACTGGTGGTTCGCGGGCGTCCGCAAGCCCAAAGCTGGCAAATAGTAGGCTGTTTTCCAAGATTAATACCCCGTTCGACTCATAGTAAAAAAGTCGGTACGGGGATTTTTTATTCAAAATATTCGGCGAAAAAATTAATTAAATTTCAAATGATATCGACAAAACAAAAACATCCGCCGCGGCGGATGTTTTTGTTGTAAATATAAATTTTTATTTCTTTATCGGCACTTCCACTATTAGCCGTTTGTCCCCTTCTTTATCCGGATCAACTTTGACATCCACGCTGCAACGCAAGACATGCCAACCGACCACCTCGCCCCGGCCATGGACAGTTTTAACTCGGGTGCCAATCGGAGGCAACTTTTTAATCAGCTCTTCATAGAGTTCTTTTTCATAAGCCAGGCAACATTTGAGTCGGCCACAAATGCCGGAGAGCCGTTCAGAGCCACGATGGGCGATTTGCTGCTCTTCAGCCAATTCCGAAGTGACATTGCCCAATAGCCGCAAATGTTCCCGGCAGCACAAACCCCGGCCACAAGCGCCGACATCGCCGGAAATCTTGGCCTCATCGCGGACACCCAATTGGTGCATTCGAATAGAACGCTGAAAATGACGAGTTAAATCTTTCACCAAGGCACGAAAATCCACCCGGCCATCAGCAATAAAGGCAAACACCAGCCGCTTGCCGTCTAAAGAAAAAAAACAATCCACTACCTTCATGCCCAAATTTTGACGTTTGGACAATTGGTGGCAATAATCAATCGCCGCCTGCTTGGTGGCAAAAGCATTGCTGTGGCGATAATTCGCCAAATCCTCGTCACCGGCCAACCGGTCAATTGAACCAATATCTTCCCATTGGCTTTTTTCCGCTTCAGTGATTTCCCGAACCTCCACTATCCGAGCCAAATCCGAGACCAATCCGGAAGACACCACTACAAAATCATTTTCCCGGATAACCAAATCATGCGGGTCATAGGCGCTCAATTTATCCCAAGAAGAAAATTGGACTAAGGCAATTTTCATTGATTATTTTAAATACTAAATCTTTTAAAATTTTTAATCGTCACATCCGAACCGGCCGCTGCCAATAAATCGCTGATTTTTTTCTTATCGTCTTTGATGAAAATCTGATTGAGCAAACAAACATCTTCATAATATTTATTCAGCTTGCCTTGAATTATTTTATCCCAAATATTTTCCGGCTTGCCCTCATTTTTTAGCTGTTCACGATAAATCTCCCGCTCTTTGTCCAAGTCAGCGGCTGGCACGTCTTCCGGTTTCAAATATTTTGGAGCCATCGCCGCTATATGCATAGCAATATCATTGGCTAATTCTTGACTGCCGCCGCTTAAAGACACGACCGCTGCCACCCGGCGATTGGCATGCAAATAGCTGCCCAACACTTCGCCGTCAAAGATACCAAAATCACCCAGCTGAATGTTCTCACCTATTTTAACCACCAATTCATTTTTTATTTTTTGATCCGCTTTCTGCTTGAACTCTGTCAGCCCCAAATTAAGCAATTGCTCCGCCAAATCCTGAACGGCCCCAATGAAATCCTCATTTTTGGCGACAAAATCAGTTTCACAATTCAGCACCACCACTGCCGCTCGCTGACCGTCTTCGGCAATAGCCACTAGGCCCTCATTGGCCGCTCGTTCAGATTTTTTTGCCGCTTTTATTTCCCCTTTTTTGCGTAAAATTTCCACAGCCTTATTAAGATCGCTACCGGCCTCTTCCAGGGCATGCTTACAATCGCCAATGCCGGCACCGGTCATTTCCCGCAACTGAGAGATAGTTTTTAAATCAATAGACATAATAAAAATTATTAATTAAAGAACTGACTGACTTGACTAGTTTTGAATTTGTTTGGCCTGACCTGCCTTTATTGCTTCCGCAATCACTCGAGTAATGATCTCAATCGATTTAGTTGCGTCATCATTGGCTGGAATTGGATAATCCAAGAGTTCCGGATTAATGTTGGTATCGCAGAAACCGACAATTTTAACTTTTCTCTTCCGGGCTTCGTTGATAGCGGTTTTTTCCCGTTTGGCATCCAAAACAAAGATCGCTTCCGGAATTTTTTTCATCTCTTCCAATCCGCCGACAATTTTTTCCAATTTCTCCATTTCCTTGTTCAAAGCCACCTGCTCCTTTTTGGTATATTTAGCCCAGGCGCCAGACGCCTTGTCCTCTTTGAGTCGTTTATATTTTTTAATTAGCCGACTGACACTGGCAAAATTAGTAAACATCCCGCCAATCCAGCGCTCGGTCACATAAGGCATGCCGGATTCTTTGGCGTATTTCTCAATAATCGCCTGACCTTGTTTTTTGGTGCCGATAAACAATACTCCCCCGCCCTGGCTGACCAATTCGGTAATAAAACTAGCCGCCTGCTCCAATTTGGCGACGGTTTTTTCTAAATCAATTACTTGCACCCCGCCTTGCTCGGTGAAGACATAGGGCTTCATTTTGGGATGCCAGCGGCTCCGTTGATGTCCGAAATGCACTCCAGACTGGAGCAATTCCAACATAGTTGGCAAACTCATAGTTTTTTTCCTTTCTACCTCTACTTCTTATTGAGCCACGCCGCCTAAGAATATTTAATGGCGAAGGGCAAGGAAATTTTCAAGAAGTATGAGTGTTTTTTATTATTAATTTGACAAGATATAATTTAGCAAATTATGGTATTTCTGTCAAATAAAACCCCCTGCTGACTGGCCGGCTGGGACAATTTAATAAGCGCCCGAATTAAAATTGAAAATTTTTTAAATAAGTTTGCTACTTTTTCCTCCAAAATTTATGCTATAATAAATTTGTCAACAAAAACATGGTTTACTTGTCTCCGCCATTTGATAACCGAATTTTGAGAAAGGCGCTTTTAAACACTTGAATTATTTTTGTTTTTATTGTTATTATATACTCTTGACTTTTTCGGCCAAACCGATTACACTAATGCTATTGGCGCAACAAACGCCATTGATAGCGCCAGTTTAGGCGTTTATGACGACCAGTAAATAATTTTAGTCGGGTCAAATGTTTTACTGCCCGTTTTATCGGTGAAATACTTATTCAGATTTAGACTGTCTTAATAATTATTATTCTGATAACCTGTCTAGCCCGTTTGGCCAGTCTCAATATTGCGTTTCCACAAAGATCATTGCCAGTTATATTTCGGTTTTAGGTATTTTCACCGCCACTTAATAATCAAAAAATAACAAAAGAAACCAAGAAAAAATAATTATGAAACAAGACATCCATCCCAAATACTACCCCAAGGCCAAAGTGACCTGCGCTTGTGGCAATACCTTCACTGTCGGTTCCACTCAAGAGGCGATCAATGTGGAGATCTGCTCTGCTTGCCATCCTTTTTACACTGGCAAACAAAAATTAATCGACACGGCCAGACGAGTTGATAAATTCCAAAAACGCATTGCGGCGCAAGCCCAAAAAGCGGCTGCCGCCAAGGGCAAAAAGGCCAAAAAAGAAAAACAGAAAAAACTCCAAGCCGCCAAAAAAGCCAAAGTCAAAAAGGAAAAATAATCTTAATCTTCAAATACCAAAGAGACCCCACAGAAAAGCGGGGCCTCTTTTTATAATATGATTATTTATTGTGCTCTTAAGCTAAAAGAAATCAATACCTTGCTTTAATTTTTTTAATCTTCATTTTTACCGCTTTATCTAAATCCACATCCATGTCTTTAGCTAGCATAAACACAGCCAAAATAACATCCGCAAATTCCGCCGGCAAATTTTCTGCCGCATGATTATTTAACTTTTCCTGGCGTTGTCTTGAATTAAAAAACATTACTTCGGCACAAAGTTCGCCAATTTCTTCAGTTAGCTTGACCGCTGATGAAAGAATTAGTTTTTCATTATCATTATATTTACCAAATTTATTCTCGAGCTTTTGGCTATATTCTTTGATAAAATCGGATAATTCTTTAAAAGTCATCTTAAAAAAATTAATAGTTTAAATGTTTGGGAAGCAAAGCCGTCTTCGCCATAACCACTGACGCGATAAGCGCTAATATTATAGAATTGGACCATGCGCATAATCCCCCAGCTTGATGCCATAACGCCCGCCCCAAATATCCACATTGATCCACTTGTCGCCAATCTTGGCTTGAAGGTATTGATGCGGCGAAACATACCAAACCAATGTCCAACGCAAACGGATGTCAGCCTTGACAAAAAAACCGCTCTTAACCAACAGCGTTCTTAAGAGATAATTGACATTGGTGCAATGCATAAAACCGGACCGGTTCCACAATTTGTCCAAATCGCGCTCAAAAACTAGCCAAAATCTGGTGTAGGTTTTTAATAAATCGCCATGGTATTTGCCGGCCAAAATCTGATAAGCCCGTTCCAAGCATTGCTGTTTGTCGGCGCAATGTTTAAGCGTATCAATTGACTCTTGCATCGCCAAGGGCAAATTATCAATAAGTTTAACCATATTATCCGCAAGACCACATATTAAAAGGCTATTCCTGATTAAATAATTCTTCTTGATTGGGATCGCCAGACAAGTCTTGATCTTTTCTAATCGCTCTATAAAATTGAGTCAGGCTGACACTTTCTTCTAATACCCCATCCTGTACCAGCTTATCGTACAGATCGCCAAAGGTCCATCCTTTAGCATAGGGCACCTCTTGCCTTCTCATTGTTTCTTCCATTTTTCCTCCTTCTTGCCCCTCTGTTTCAAACGATTTTTTCATAGGTTTTATATTGTTAATAATTTTTAATATTTCCCCTAACGTTACCGGGCTAGCCGAAGTTTCGTTTGAACGTTGTGATATAATTGCGCGGAGCACTATCACATAAGTGAAAACGAAATTTGGATGAGCGCACTAAATAAAATTATAAATCAGTATCATCGTCTATTACTTTTTTGTCCATGACACTACTTATATCTTTTATGAACGATTTTTTATTACTGTCGCCCCATTTTTGTTTCTCTTCATTGAAAATTTGTTTAATGTCCTTTTCGCTTATATTAGCTTTTTTAGCGAGTGCGAGTAATTTTGTATCTGTGCCGACCCATGATACTCTAATCATTTTCCTGTTAAAATCAACTCTGTAGTGGAGCACTAGAATGCATATAAGCAAAAAAGCCAAAAAAGGCTTTATACTGTCGGCGGAAAGTAATAATAATCCGATGATAATTACAGTTGCATAGCTTATAAATGTTTTCATATTGGTGGATTAAATTTATAATTTTATTTAGCAAGCGCGAACCGGCTAGCCCGTATTAGCTGATGTATATGTTTTTCTTTTCAAGTAATTTTCATAATCAAGTAACGGTTGTTCTAGTTTATCTAGCAAATCTTTAAGATTTGAGTTGCATATCTCTGCTATTGAAATAGGATTATTTTTTTCTTTTCCCCAATGAGCGGTAAAAGTTTTCCTTGTTTCTAGGATTTTTCCAATAATTATATTTCCATGAATTTCATCAATATTCTTTTTTACTTCCGAAAGATCAATTTTTTTTAATGATATGACCTCTTTATTTTTTGCATTGTAGGTATCGAATAAGCGACCCATTTCAATAATAAATGCTATCCATAAAGCCCTCTGATTAATCAAGAGTTCATTCGAGTCCTGAATTTCTTCTACTGTATGGGCTTTTTGTAGGTTACAAAGCGTCTCAAGATATTCTTTAGCATGCCTTAGGGATATGCTTAAAGTAATAATTGAATTTCTTTCTTCCATATGAATTAATAACTATGTCAGTTGAAAAGAAAAACATATATGTCAGCTAATGTGCAGCAACTGATCCGCCGTCCCGAGAGGACCACGAAGTGGCCGACAGTATGACCCAGACCGAAGATTTAGAAAAATTTTCCAACCAATATACCCGCAATAATAAGTAGAATTGCAATTATTAGTAGAATAATTAATAGTGAAAAATTTTTTCGTTTTCTAAGTAATTCCCCTAACGTAGTCTTGATTTATTGATTAGAATATATAAATCTTTTGTCGAGTAATATTACACATTGTTGCGGAAAAAGCGAAATAAGACAAACTCCAATAATAGACTACCATATCAACTATCACTTTAATTATCGTATAAAGATTCATAAAAATCAAATAATAATTAAATATCACAAATCAAATCTGAAATTGCCAAAACAAGACAATTCTGCTATAATTAACAGCATCAATCAATAAAATATGAATGAAAAATTAGAGAAAATCCAAGCCCGCTTTGAAGAACTGGAACGCCTGTTGCAAGATGAGGCGGTTGTTTCCAATCCGGCCAAAATCAAAGAAATCGCCCAAGAATACGACCAGCTCAAAGAAAGCATCCAAGCCAAAAAGGAGCTGGACAAAATCCAGGCCGAGCTCAAAGAAGCCGAGGAATTCATCGGCGCCAACAAAGACAACAAAGACATGCTGGAAATGGCCGAAGAAAACAAGACCGCCCTGTTAGCGGCCAAAGCCGAGCAAGAAAAATTAATTAGAACTCTTTTAATCCCCAAAGACCCCAATGACAGCAAAGATGTCATCGTGGAAATACGGGCCGGCGCCGGCGGAGACGAAGCGGCTTTATTTGCCGCCGAATTATTCCGTCTCTATAGCCGCTACAGTGAAGAGCGCGGCTGGAAAACCAAAATTATTTCCGCCAACCGCATTGGCCTGGGCGGCTTCAAGGAGGTGATATTTGAAATCACCGGCCAGAATGTCTATGGCGAATTAAAATACGAAAGTGGTGTCCACCGCGTCCAGCGCGTGCCGGAAACAGAAAAAAAGGGTCGGGTCCATACCTCCACCGTGACAGTGGCAATCCTGCCTCAAGCCGAGGAGGTAGATTTGATTATTGACCCCAAAGACTTGCGCATAGACACTTTTTGCGCCGGCGGCCACGGCGGTCAAAGCGTCAATACCACTTATTCGGCCGTCCGCATCACTCACCTGCCTACCAATATCGTGGTCAACTGCCAAGACGAACGCTCCCAGCTGCAAAACAAGGAAAAAGCGATGATGGTCTTACGGTCTAGACTATTAGCCGCCAAACAGGAAGAAGAAGCCAAAAAATTGGGTGCCCAGAGAAAATCGCAAATTGGCAGTGGCGACCGCAGCGAAAAAATCCGCACTTACAATTTTCCCCAAGACCGCATCACCGACCACAGAATAAACGAAAATTTCAACAACATCCAAATCATTTTAGACGGCGACTTAGAGCCGATTATCAAACTACTCAAAGATAAAAACCAACAGCAATTGCTCCAGGAGTAATGACTGATCACCAAGCTATTGGCTAACAATTTATTTTTGTGTTATAATTAGATTAATGGCTAAGAACAATAAAAAAGTTTCTTTGATTATTCCCGCCCACAATGAAGCCGAAAATATCACGGCGGTTTTAAGGGTGGCTGTCAAATCTAAATTAGTTGATGAAATATTAGTCGTGGCCGATGCTTGTCAGGATAATACCGCTAATATCGCCAAAAAATTCAAAGTCAAAGTCTTGGAACGCCAAACCAGTCAAGGCAAGGGCAGCGCCATGATTGAGGGAGTTAAAACCGTTAAGGGCGACATCATAATGTTTGCTGACGCTGATTTGGAAAACCTGACTACCCGACATATTGAACAGGTATTAACGCCAGTCATCAAGGGCAAGGCGGTAATGTCCATTGGCTTGCGCGACCGCGTTTTTGGCTTGGGCGCTCTGATTCCCAAACTATTCCCGATGTACGCCATCGGTGGCGAACGGGCGATGACCAGAGCCTTCTTCAATAAGATTCCCAAAGACAAAAACACTTTGGATTTCGGCATTGAAACAGTAATGAATTATTACGCCAAAAAACACAAACTCAAAGTCGCTCGGCCGGTCTTGAAAAATCTCCACCAAGTGATCAAAGAAAAAAAGTGGGGGTTTTGGTACGGCTTTATCAACCGCATAAAGCTCACCTACCAAGTCTGGCGAACCCGGATGATAATGCGCAAACGAAAGAATCTCTAATATGGACATCAGCAGCGGCTTAACTTGGGCAACCATAAAATTACAGAAAAAAAATATTCCCTCAGCGCGTTTGGATGCTGAGGTTTTGCTTTCTGTTGTCCTAAAAAAACCTAAGGAATTCCTCTTTATTTACTCTGACCATCAACTAAAACCGCTTCAAATAAAAAAATTTCAGACGCTAATTGCCAAGCGAGCCGCTTATCAACCGGTCGCCTATTTAACTGGTCATAAAGAATTTTTTGGCCTTGATTTTCTTATCAATAAAAACGTGCTGGTGCCACGGCCGGAAACCGAACTAATAGTGGAACTGGCTACTGATCTTATCAAACAAAATAATTATTCCCCGCTCACCCTGATTGATGTCGGCACCGGCTCAGGCTGTATTATTATCAGTCTGAAAAAAAATAACCCGCAAATAAAAGCCACTGGCATTGACTCTTCCCGCCGCGCCCTCGCCTTAGCCCAAAAAAACGCTCAAAAACACCAGGTCAGAATAAACTTTCTCTCCGACAATTTGTTAGCAAGTCTCCCGCCACTAAAGGGCGCTTACGCCATTATTGCCAATCTTCCCTATTTGGCCCAAACAGACAAATTGACTGCTTGGGAGAAAAAATCAATTAGTCACGAACCTCGATTAGCGCTCTATGGTGGCAAACAGGGCTGGGAACAATATGAAAAATTATTCAAACAAATCCACGCCCAAAAGACTCCGCCGCTATTTATCATCGTCGAAATCAATCCCCTCCATTGGCGGCCAATGCAAACACTGGCCAAAAAATATTTTCCCGACCGGACAAACCGCCTCAGCAAAGATCTGTCCGGTCGGCGCCGAATATTGATTATTAGCTAAATAAAAAAGACCGAGGATATTGGTGATAATTATTCCTCGGTCTAACTGATTCAACTGGTTGTTCGGCCTGCTTGTAACGCCGCGGGATTCTTTGGGCTTTTCGCCCACTGATCGAATTGACGCGCGTCATTGTCGCGACCGATACTGATTAAAACGCCAAAGGCCAGTTTTAGGGTGATCGACTGTGAAGCATTTCCTCCCTCTTTTAAAAAAATAAAATGCCCTCGAGTATTTCCCGTTGAGTCTTGGCGAGTTTGGCCTGTTCAACCGCCAAGGGAGTTGCTTGATTGGGGCGCAAACTCCAAGCCCCTTAATGATCAAATCTCAGTTGCATACCCCGCCTCCCATAAAATTTTCATTACACTGCCCCTACTCTTCCCACTGCAGAGAGCGGGAACATTTTGATTATGTCAAAAAATAAACAATCAGTCAAGAAAAATCAACCCAGTCTAAAAAAATCCGGCTGGTAAGCCGGATCGATTATTAAGAGACGTACTGACGGACGTCAGTACGTCAATTCCAAGCTGAAAACTGAAATTGCCACAAAAATTTTACCGCCAGAATTTAAAAAGAAATTGCCATATAATCCGGCACCAATTCCACCCAAATCGAACCGCGATTAAAAATAATTTCCTCCCCGCCACTGTTGTAAAATTTGGTTCGGTGCCAGCCTTCTTCTTTTTGCCAATAACCGTCAATTGTCTCGCCATCGCGAAACACCAGCGCTCGACCGGTACCAGTCAGAGTCAATTCGCGCCGGCCGATCTCGTCAATGGTGGCTGTTTTGACAAATTGAACAACCACGTTTTTGGCGTTGATAAATTGACCCTCGCTGTCGGTATGAGGCGATTCATTCTGCCAACGCTCATAATAATTTTCTCCGCTATTATACTTCCAGACAATATGGTAAGTCGGCAAAATTGAATATTCCAGCTTAATTTCTTGAGTGGTAGTGGCTGGCGCGCCATCATCCTTAAATTGCCAGGGCACAAAATCAGTGCCGTCCAGCCAACCATATTGCGTTTTAGCTTCCGTTAAAAGTTCAGTAGCAGTATAAAGATTATGTGGCGCTTGTCGCTTGTCGTCACGCCAAAAATAACCGCTATTATAACCGTAAAATTCATTTAAATCTTGGACTCTGTCATCATCTTCCAGAATACTCAAAGCGGCCGGACTGCCGCCGGAATGAACATAAACAGCGCCATACTCGGCGGCCAACTCGATAAAGTATGGCCGAGCCGAACGCACCGGACCAATGACGCTCAAATTTTCCGTCAAATCATAAAGCGCCAAAAACCGAGTAATCAAACCTTCCGTTAAAGCTTCATAAACTACCTTGGCGGCGACCAATCCGGCTTGCGGCCGGGCTTCATAATGATTTTCCACCATCACCGCCACCGGCAATAAATCTTCCTGGCCGGCAGAAACCTCGACGCCATCCAGTTTACGTTGAATTAAATCTTCAGTTGCCGCCGAAAATAATGCCGGTTCCGAGTCGGTTGACCGGATATTCTGGTAAATCTTATAAACCAAAAAACCGCCAACCACTATTAAGAGAGCGGCGATTATCACCAATAGTTGCTTGATTCTATCCATGGCTAATTTTATTTTTTGTCGCTGGTCGCAGTTTTGTCTTCCGCTTTACTGCCGGTGCCGGCTTCAGCGGTCTTCCCTGCCTCGGCCGCCCCGTCGCCTTCAGCATCGGTAGCGCTTGGAGCCGGTTCTTCTTCCGCCCGAGGAGCGGTCACTGTCGCCACCACATCTTCCGGCTCGTGGCCGATAATTTCAATTTTATCGGACAATTTCAAGTCTTTGATGGCCACGGCATCGCCAAAATTGTTAAACTGGGAAATATCCACCTTGACCTCGTGAATCAGATCAGTGGGCAAGCAGCGAATTTCCAATTCACTGATATTGTGAAGCAGAATTCCCCCCTCGTTCTTGACAGCCGGCGATTCACCAAAAAATTCTACCGCAACAGTCGCGGTAACCTTCTCATCCATTTTTACCTTTTTCAAGTCAGCATGAATAAACCGATGTTTAACCGGATCATACTGCACATCGGCCACCATCGTCTTAATCGGTTCACTGCCGTCGATTGATAAATCAATCATTGTGTTCTCACCCGCCTGTTGAAAAATCTTTTCAAATTTAACCAAATCAAGAGCCAAATTAACATTCTGCAAACCATGGCCGTATAACACCGCCGGAATCAGCCCCTTCTCCCTTAAGGAATAAAGTTGTTTACCGGTCTGTTCGCGTTTATTCGCTTCTAACTTCAAAGTCATAAAAAATATTATTTTTAACTGATAATAACTTACCCCAAACAACCCAAAAAGTCAAGTCTTAAAAAATCAACTTAAGACGTTAACTAAATTAATTGGGGCTCTTATTTCTAACCTAAAGCCAGCTGAGCCAAATTTTCATCATCAGCCAAAAGTTGATAGATACTTAAAACATCATCTTCATTGACCACTGCTAAGTCGGCAAATTTCATAACTTCATAGCTATCTAAGTCGGTAATCAAACCAATGGAAGTAATACCCAGATGATTGGTCATCACCAAGGCCAACACGGCCGACTGACAGCGTTTGCACTTGACATAAATCAAGTGGGCGCCGTCATTCTCGTCCAAAACTTTGGCTTCAACCAGATTATACTGATAATGGCAAACCGGGCAACGGGAAATTATTTTTAAGCCCTCGCCGGGAAATTGGCCGGCGCCGGACGGAAAGATATCATTCATTGATTAAAAATTTAATAATGTAATGGATAATTTAATTATATCGGCTAAAAAACTTATGTCAATATCGGCCATTACTACCAGCCACTCAACTGCGCTGGGCAATCAAACCAAACTTATTAATATTCAAAACGATCCCCAATAGAGCCATGGTTGTCACCAAAAAACTTCCGCCGTAAGACACTAGAGGCAAAGAAATGCCCGTGACCGGCAATAAGCCAACCCCCATGCCGATATTGATAAAGACATGAACAAATAAAACAATCATCACCAACAACGAAAAAAACATACCAAAATCATCGGGAGCATTAACAGCGATTTTGTACAGCCGCCAAAAAATCAAGCCAAAGAAAACCAACACAAACAACACTCCAATAAAACCAAGCTCCTCGGCAATCACGGCAAAGATGAAATCCGTCTGACTCTCGGGAATAAATTTGAGCTGGCTTTGACTGCCAAACCCCAAGCCCCGGCCTAACATCCGGCCGGCGCCCACGGCGATGATTGATTGACGGACATTATAACCGCGGCCAAGCGGATCAAGCGACGGATTGATAAAAGTTTTAATCCGATCTTTTTGGTAATCCTGAAAAATAAACAACCAAGCCACGGTAAACATAACCGCAATTGAAAAAATAATCAGTAATACGTGGCGCCTCTTCTTGGCCACCAACAAAAAAGAAATAAACCAAGTAAAAAATAAAACCATGGCGGAACCGAAATCAGGCTGGAGCATTACCAGAGCCAAAGGCACGAGCATCACCAAGGCAACAAAACTCAACTGCCAAAAATTGCCGACCGAACGCGAATATCGGCTGTAAACTCCGGCCAAAACAGTAATTAAAAATATTTTCATCAATTCCACCGGCTGAAAACTGAACCAGCCCAAGTCAAACCAACCGCGAGAGCCGCGAATAGTGGAACCCAACGGCGTCAACACCAAAATCAATAAAACCAAACCCAGAATATAGCCCGGCCAAGAAATTTTCTGCCAATAATGATAATTTAGATTGGCGAATATAAACATTCCCGTCAAGCCAACCATCAACCAGACTAATTGTTTTTTAAAATTAAGAAATTCTCCCAAGCCCTGACCCAGAGCAACACTGTAAATGGCGGCTAGACCAAAACAAACAAGAAAAAAGACAGCAGCAATCAGCGTCCAATCCATTCGCTTGAAGATATTAAAATAATGATCAAATTTCATAAAAATTTATTGTTCGTATCTTAAAGCATTAATCGGATCCATAGTGGCGGCGCGCCGAGCGGGCCAGTAGCCAAAAATCAGACCAACGCTGGCACAAAAGAAAAAGGCGATAATTACCGATTCCGGCGGCAAAATAAAACGCCAATCACTAAAACCAAGCTGACCAGCCACTAGACTGATTAAGAAAGAAAGGCTGACGCCAATAACAATGCCAATCAAACCACCAAACACCGTCACCACAATCGCCTCCCAGAGGAACTGCCACAGAATTTGGCCTTTTCTGGCACCAATGGCCTGCCGCAAGCCGATTTCAAAGGTACGCTCAGTCACCGAAACATACATAATATTCATAATGCCGACCCCGCCAACCAACAAAGAAATGCCGGCAATTGCCACCAGCAACAAAGTAATGCCGTTAAAAACCGTGTCAATCATCTCCATTGCTTCTTTGGCGGTTGTCACTGCAAAATCATCTTCCAATTCATTGGCCGTATCGTGCCGTTCCCGAAGCAAAGACACAATCTCCGCCGCCGTTTCCTCCTGGTTGGCAGTATTGTGCACTCGGGCATTAATAAACATTAAATGATCTATGCCCAATATTAATTTTTGGGCCGTCTGCAACGGCAAATAAATCATACTGTCAAAGTCAAAACCAAAAGTGGCTCCCTGCTCTTTAGCAATGCCGACTACCTTGAGCCTAAGCCGGCCCAATCTGACACTTTGGCCGATTGGGTCTTGATTGCCAAACAAGTCACTGGCCACCTTACTGCCCAAAATAACCACCTTGGCTAAATTATCATCTTCTTCATCAGTATAAAGCCGTCCCCGGCTAATTTCCACTCCCATCACCGTTGGCGCCAACTGTGTTCCGGCCAAATAATTGACCACCTGATTACGATCAAGATAAGAAATAACCCCCTGACCCATTATGCCGGCGCCATATTCTTTGACGTTTGACAGCTGATTTATTTTCTCGGCATCAGCCAAGGTGAGAGTGGTAATTTCTATACCGCTAGCCAAGGTAGTGGCGCTGGAAATTGAATTTCTACCGGTAGACGGTACTTTTATTTCAATTTGAACATAATCAGTGCCAAAAGCTTCAAATTCTCCCAGCATTAATCCCTTTATACTCTCGCCGGCCGACATCACCACAATCACAGCGGCAATACCAATAACAATGCCCAATACCGTCAGACTGGCCCTGACTCTATGGACTTGAAGCGATTGCCAGGCCAAGCGAAATGGCAAAATAAGTTGTTCTAAGGCAGGGCGCATATTAAAAAATTTCTAAGCTATAATTTATTAATAAAACTCATTCCCGCTCTGGGGATTTAAAATCATAAATTTAAAATCTCAACCACCAAATTTTTAAAATTTTTCTATTCGTATCTCAGAGCCGATATCGGATCAAGTTTAGCCGCCTTTCTGGCTGGATATGAGCCAAAAATTAAGCCGACAATTACCGCCACGCCCAGTCCCAATAAAATCGAGCTGGGGGTTATCACCAAATCCCACCTAAAACCCAGATAGCGGGCAATCAAAGCAACAACCGCCGATATTGACCCGCCCAAAACTATGCCGATAATCCCGCCCATAATGGTAATGGCCACTGTTTCAGAAATGAATTGCCACATAATATGACTGTAGCGAGCGCCAACCGCTTTTCGCAAGCCCACCTCTCTAATTCTTTCGTTGACCGCCGCCAACATAATATTCATCACACCGACCCCGCCGACCAGCAAAGAAATACTGGCAATGGCCACCAAAAAAAATTTAAGAGCATCAGTGACTGATAATAAAATATCCAACGCTTCCTTGGTGTTGCGAACAGAAAAATCATCCTCACTGGGATTGCTAATATTGTGGCGATCGCGCAATAACATAGTTATTTCCTCGACCGCCTGGTCTAAATTATCAGCCTGATTGACTTTCACTCGGATAGAATTGACATGATTGATGCCCAAAATAATGTTCTGAGCGGCTGAGACCGGAACAAGCACTTGATCATCCTGATTCTGGAAGCCTGAAGCGCCCCGCTGCGTCATCACTCCCACCACCTCAAAAATTTCTTTCTTGATTTTTATTCTCCGGCCAATCGGGTCTTGGCCATTGAATAAATCTTGCCAAACCTGATAACCCAAGACCACCACTCGAGCATTGGCCATCTCTTCTTCTTCGGTGAAAAATCGACCCAAGGCAACTTCAGTGTCTTCAACATTGATATAGTCAGCCATCACACCGTAAAAATTAACGCTTAAACTGTTACTTAAATAGCTGACAGTCCCCACGCCCGAATTATAACTGGACACTGCCGTCACATTATTAACCTGGCGTTTAATCGCTAAAGCATCTTCGTATTTAAGGCTGGTTAAGGCGATCCCAAAAACCGAGGCAGGCGGACCCTCTTCGTCTGAAGCGCCCGGCAACACCCCAATTAAATTCGTACCCATGGCGTTGAGCTGATTGATAATCAAGCTTTGGGCACCGGCGCCGACTGACATAATTACAATCACCGAGGCAATGCCGATGATAATCCCCAGGCTAGTTAAAAAACTACGAGCTTTATTGGCTCGCAATACCGAAAGGGAAAGTTTGATATTATCAAAAATTTTCATAATAGCGATTGGCAATTGACTTAAAATGAAAACATCCAATAACCCTGCGGGTCAACATCCCTACTTCATCAATTCGCCGTCTTTAGCCCGACGGCGATGGTCAACTCTAACATCCTCAATTACCAAACCGTCTCGCAATTTAATAATCCGTTCCGCGTGGCGAGCGGTGTCGCTTTCATGAGTAACCAAAATAATCGTGTGCCCCTGATCATTCAAGTCTTCCAAAATATTCATCACCGCATTGCCGGATCGGCTATCCAAATTGCCTGTTGGCTCATCAGCAAAAATAATGCTCGGCTCGGTAACCAGGGCCCGGGCAATTGCCACCCGCTGTTTCTCACCGCCGGATAACTGATTGGAAAAATTATTAATCCGATGAAGCAACCCGACGGCCTTAATCGCTGCCTTAACCAACTGATCGTGATTTTTTTGCTTGCTATAAAGCAAGGGCAATTTGACATTATTATAAACAGAAGTGCGCGGCAATAAATTAAAAGCCTGAAACACAAAGCCGACTTCTTCATTTCTAATCTTGGCTAATTCATCATCAGCCAAATTGCTGACATCGCGGCCCTTAAAAAAATATTTGCCCTCAGTCAAAGTATCTAAAAAACCAAGAATATGCATCAAAGTTGATTTACCCGAACCAGACGGACCCATAATCGCCACAAATTCACCTTGATTGATTTTAAAATCAAGACCGTATAACACTTTGGTCACCACCTCATCATTAACATATTCTTTTTTAAGCCCCTGGACTTCTATTAAAGTTTTACTTGCCATAAAATTAACAGTTTATAAATTAACCACTACCCAACCATTAATTAGCCGCTCCGTTTTTCTTAAAAGTCACTACCTTGTCGCCGGCCGTCAGGCCAGAAATAATCTCTACCAAGCCATCATCGCCGCGCAAGCCGATTTCCACGGTTTTTTCCACCACTTGATTACCAGCAACCAAGACTTCGACATATTTTTCCGGCACTTCGCCTAAGGTAGCCTCACGCAATTTAACCGCCCGCTGAGGAATGTATAAAACATCGTCTTTTTGAGCCGTGGTAACCGTCACATCGGCAGTCATCCCCGGTTTGATTTGTTCATTGCGACTATCAGAATCAAAACTAACCGTGGTCCGATAATAAATCACGTCTTGGATAATTGTCTGGGCCGGATCAACAAAAGAAACTGTGCCGGTAAAAATTTGGTCATTGCCAAAAGCATCCAATTCAATAATTGTTTTATCACCAATTTTTATTTTAGTAATGTCTGATTCGGAAATATCCACCTTAATTTGATACTGCTCGGTGCTCAACATTTTAACCACCGCGGCCGACAAATTCGTTTGTTCGCCAATGCTGTAATTGACCTGAGTAACCGTCCCGTCAATCGGCGCAATAATTGAATAATCGGCCAAATTGGCCAAGGCCTGATTAAGCTGGGCTTGGGCTTGGGCGACCCGAGCTTGGGCGGCGCTAAGTTCAAAGTCGCGCGGCCCCGCCTGTTTTAAATCCAATTGCGCCCGATAAATATTCAAGTTTTTTTCCGCGGCTTCAATCTGTGAATCATAACTATTACTACTGTTGGTCAAATTAGCTCGAGCAGTTTGCAGAGCGGTTAACGACGCATTATTAGTTGACTGCTGGCCACTAATATCAAGTTTGATATTATCTTTAGCGGTTTGAGAATAATTAGCATTGATAACAATATTTTCTGCCAACCGAAAACAATTATTCAATAAGCCGGTTAAATCAGACAATAAAGTCCTTAATTTATCGGCGGCGACAATAATATCTTCACTATCCTTAGCGCTATTGGCCTGATCGGTCAAACTTTTAACCGCCTGCCAATCATTGGCTAATTTATAATAATTACTTTCAACCTGACTCAATAAATTATTATCCTGAACTATTAAATTGGCTGTCTTATCATCATTGATAAAATAATTAAAAATGTTGTCCAAGGCCACTTGAGAAGTAAAGGCGCCATTATTAACCGCATCCAAAGTTTTTTCTTTCAGTATTTTAATTTGAATTTCGCGTTCAGCTTTTAAACTGGCCAAATCATTCTCCCCTTTGGCTACCTGTTCTTGACTGACTCGGATGTCTTCGACGCTAGACCCCGCTTTAACTCTGGCCAAATCGGCCTGGGCAGCGTATAAATTAGCCCGATATTGCTCTGTCTGGGCAGCTAGACCGGCCGAATCAATTCGCGCCAATACTTTTCCGGCAGTCACTTTTTCACCTTCTTTCGCCTCTAAAGAAACTAACTTGCCGGCAGTTTTAAAATTTAAACTAATATCCTGAGCCGACTCGACCGAACCGGTAGCGGTAACTGTTTGCGTCAGTTGGCCGACCCTCGCCTCTTCAGTGGTATAAGTAATCTCCTGACCACCGTTAAAAGCCACTTTAATTACAATAATAACAATCACCATTAGAACAACTAAAACCAGCCATAGCCATTTTCGTTTTAAAATTTTTTTCATAAAAAATAAATTATTTTACCAATCAATTATAACATAATCCGTCATGATTTACCAGTCTTCCAAAATAATGCCAAATCTCTTTTTTTGTGTTAAAATACAATTATTAACCAACCCAGTCAATCAGGTTAACTTGGCGCCTAATTTGACCAAATCCGATTATGTCGGCTAATAAAAAAAATGCCTTTAACCAACTGCTGATTGCCGCCGGGCTGGCGGTTATAATCATATTGTTGTCGCCGCTTAACTGGCTGGATTTTAAACGCGGTATAAGCCGCGATCAATCATTGAGACTGGAACCAGTAATACCGGCGCCGACGCCCTGGCCGGAGCCATTAGCCACCCCGGAAAAAGTCAAGGGGATTTATTTGACTGGCAATACCTTTGCCAGCGCCAGCCGACGAGACTACCTGATTAAATTGGTAGAAAGAACCGAATTAAATGCGGTCGTCATTGACGTTAAAGACCATCGCGGCCGCTTGGCCTATGACCCTAATTCGCCTTTTTTGGCGACCATACCGACTTCCAGTATTGCCATGGCCAATAATGATTATAAAGAAATTCTAGAAACCCTTCAAGCTAAAAACATCTATACTATCGCCCGGATCACCAATTTTCAGGATCCGGCGGCCGTGGCGAGTTTTCCGGAATTGGCGCTAAAAAATCAAACTGGCTCGGTCTGGCAAGATTTCAAGGGAATGGTCTGGTTGGATATGACCAATCCAGCCAGCTGGCAAATACCGATTGAGCAAGCCAAAGACGCGGCGCTGATCGGTTTTGACGAGGTGCAATTTGATTATATCCGCTTCCCTACCGACGGCAACATCAAACAAATCGCCTATGCCAACCCGCCAGTGGGAAAAAAATATCACACTTTGGCCGAGTTCTACCGTTATTTAGACGAGCAACTGGCCGACTTACCGATTCCTCTTTCCGTCGATTTATTCGGCTTGACTTACCATCATCGCGCTGACAGCGAATATGATCTTAATATTGGCCAACGGCTGATTGATGCTGCTTTATATTTTGATTATATCTCGCCAATGGTTTATCCGTCGCATTATCCGACCGGTTATCTCGGCTTTGCCAATCCGGCCGCTCATCCTTATGAAATAGTCAATAAAGCAATGGGCGACGGCAATCTGATTATGGCCCAGGCGACTTCTTCCCAAGCGCTCTCCCGCCCCTGGCTGCAAGATTTTGATTTGGGCGCCAATTATGATACTAATATGGTCCGCGCTCAAATTAAAGCCGCTGACGCCAACAACACTGCCGGCTGGCTCATTTGGAATGCTTCCAATCGCTATACCGAAGACGCATTTCTAACGGAAACAAAACAATAAACATCATTGACAAAAAATAAACTATACTCTATACTTGATAAAGTATTTTCCAATAAAGGCTCTTTATAAAGGAGGACAAAATGCTGGTCAAAGTAGTGGTCCACTGTCAAGCAAATACTCGACATATCACCGGCGAAAAAGGGATAAAATGGAATCTGGAACGCCAATTAGGAGGCTGTCTCGCTTATTCTCCTTTCACCGGCTATCTCGCCGGCGATAAACTCCAAGCTTTCTTGAAAGAATGCCAAGAAGCTGATGTGGTGATCACCGACGCCTGGACCCATCCCGAAAAAAAACCCATCAATGCCACCAAAGCGGAAAAAGAAATGCGTCAAATCGTCGAGAAAATAAAGACCATCAATCCGACGGCAGTGATTTTCACCCAACTAATGGCCGGCCAACAAGAAGTTGTGGCCCATCAAATCGCCAAGCCGCATGAAAATTATCAAGATGAAAGCATTATCTTTGCCCTGGCTAACGCTCGGGCGCTAAAACGGAATTTCGATCACTCACTGGTTATGGTGGTGGATAATCAAGCCAAAAATCTCCGGGCGGCGCAAAACCAATTTTCCGACCGCGGACTGCTGGTGTTTTCTTCCTATTTAGAAGCAATCGCGATGCTTGACCGCCGCCCTCAATTGGCAGCGGTGATGACCGACTTGATGATGCCCTATGAGTCAACCAACCGCAGTCATGATGGTCATAAAATTTTCAAACAGGAAGCGCCTATGGGAGTATTTGTCGCTATTAAAGCCCTGACTATGGGCGTGAGAAAAATTTTTATTGTCAGTGATATTGACTATTGCGACCATCCGGCTGAAAACGCCGCCGAACTGCTTTCCTCCAGCACCGAACCAATCCGCTGGTTCTGTGGAAAAAATTGCCAACTAATTGACGGCCGGGTCAAGAATTGGCAGTCAATCCTTAATTCCTAAACCCTTCCCCCGCAAGCGCAATCTGCTTCGCGGGGATTTTTTTACTGCCCCCCCCCAAAAAAAACCTTGTTTTTGATATAAGTACCGCCACGGAGAATTGAACTCCGGTTTTCGCCGTGAGAGGGCGACGTCCTGGGCCACTAGACGATGGCGGCAAATAAATTTCTACCTCATTTTATTCAGCACAAATTATTATAACGTTTAAACAAGAGAAAATCAAGAATAACTTATTAATCACGCCGACCGGCTGGCGTGGCTCCGGCCGGCAAACCAGCGAGCTAAAAATAACAAAAATTCGAAAATTGTAATTTTGAATTTATTTTTTTCAATACCGATATAAATAAATCCGACCGAGTTCGGTATTATCATCATTAGTAATAATTTTCTTGTCCGGCTGGCGATTGGGCAATTTAAAACTATAACTCACTAAACGACTACCGGACTTCAACTCGTTTTGAAATTTGGCCTCCAGTTTAACCATAGTTTCAGGAAAAAGATAGCAAAACACCACATCCGCCTCTCTTAAATCCGCTTTGAAAAAATCCCGCCGCAAAATTTTCACCGGCGCCCCGCTTTTCCAAACATTAAACCGGGCCCACCAATAGGGCCAAAGCACTAATTCATAGCCTATTCCTTTAGCTTGTTTCTCTTTGGCGGCCTTAATTAAAAAATGAGCCTTGCCGCAACCCAAATCAACCACCGTCTCCCCCGGTTTAATGTCCATGGCGCGAATAATCGCATCGTAATCTTTTTTATTGGAAGAAATAAATGGTATGCCGCCGACTCTAATTAAACCGATAAAAACAGACAACATCACCAAAGCAACAATCAAAGTAAGCAAGGAAATAAACATTAAAATAAAAATAGCCATAATAAATAATTTTAATCGCCCAATAATAAATTAAGAATCTAAAACTCCAAATCCGCCCCGCCGAACAAATTCTTGATTTAAAAATTGTTTTGAATTTGTAATTTGATATTTATTTGTTATTTTCTCCGGCCGGTCTGATTGAATATTTAAAATTTTATAATTCTTCCAATAATTTTCTGGTTTTTCTATCCAGATTGCGAGGAATATCCACCACCACTTTGACCAGATGGTCTCCTCTGCCCCGACTACCCAAATAAGGCACCCCCTTGTTTTTGAGCTTGAATTCACTGTGACTTTGCGTCCCCGCCGGAATTTTTAATGATACTGGACCATCAACCGTGGCCACTTGTATTTTATCACCCAAAATTGCCTGTTTTAAAGACAAATGCTCGGTAGTCAAAATATTGTTGCCTTGGCGACGAAATTTTTCCGCCGATTTAACCCGGATCTGAATATATAAATCACCAGAAATACCTTGGGGCGCCGGTTCGCCTTGACTAGATAATTTTATCCTTTGCCCATTTTCAATGCCAGCGGGAATTTTTACTTTTATCCTTTCATTGCCGTGGACCGTGCCGCTGCCGCCGCACTGGGAACATTTTTTTTCATAACTCCGACCTTCCCCGCGACAATCCGGACAAACCGATTGGCTCTGAAAGGCGCCAAAAATAGTCTGCTGTTGACGCACTACCCGACCAGTGCCGCCGCAAGTTTTACAATCGCTGATTTTAGAACCGGGTTCAGCGCCCCCGCCGCCACAATGAGCACATAAAATAATTTTTGATAAATCAATAATCTTTTCAGCGCCAAAAACCGCTTCCTCAAAATCAACTTCCAACTCAATCTCAATATCGTTGCCCCGCTGCCGCCGACTATTTGTTCTGGCGCCGCCGAAAAAACTGCCAAAAATATCGCCCAAATCGCCTAAGTCGTCAAAATCAAAATGGACATTGCTTTGATTAAAGCCGCCCCCAAAAGGATTACCGCCCGAGGCGCGGGCAAAATCTTGGTAATTAAAACCGCCTCCGGGTCGGCCGGCACCAGCAAACCCGCCGGCGGCGGATCCAAATTGGTCATAATGTCTTCTTTTCTCAGGGTTACCAAGTGTCTGGTAAGCTTCATTAATTTCCTTAAATTTATCCCCATTGCCATTACCCTTGTCCGGATGATGCTCATGAGCCAGCTTGCGAAAAGCCTTTTTTATTTCTTCCTGACTGGCGTCTTTTTTCACTCCCAGAAGATCGTAGTAATTTTTAGACATAAATAATGAAAAAATTTCCAATTATCAGTTATTAATTTCCAATAAATTCTCAAATTCCAATCTGATTGAAAATTAAGACATTGAAAATTTAATCTAAATTTAAAAACTTATTTTAAAAGCCAATCTGCCCCTTGGGGCTCTCTGATGGCTCGACCGGGCCGAATTTTTCTTCGTATTTTTTCAAATTATCTTCCAATGCTGTTATCATTCTCTTGATATGTCCGGGACTAGTAATAATTTTGGCGCACACCCGGCCGCTAGGGGCGACAATATTTAAAAAAGTCAATAAAAACTCTTCCTTAATGTGTCCCACCTGCATAGCGTTAGCATACTCCCCACCGGCAAAGCCATCTTTAATTTGGATTTGACTTTGTTGTGATTGATTTTTTTGCTCCATAGTATATTAATTATATCTTAATTAGCCTTAAATTGCCGCATTTAGAAATTTAAAAAATAGAATCAAGCTCCGTAGAGACGGGGTATGCCCCGTCTCTACCCGTTATCCCTAAAAACTAATCGCTAAACGCTAATCGCTAGTTCTTTACTTCTTCATACTCCCCTTCAACCGGCTCCGCTTTATCGCCTTCAGTGGCTCCCGCTGACTCGCTACTAGTTTGCTTAGTTTCGGCACCAGCTTGATTTGGCGCTTCTTGGCCAGGATTGCCGGCTGACGAATCAGTTTGACCCGAACTATACATAGCCGAACCGACTTTCTGGATTTCCTGAGACAAAGCATCATAATTCTTTTGAAGCAAATCCTTGTCTTCGCCATCTTTGGCCTTTTTCAAATCTTCCACCTTGTCCATCACGGTTTTTCTGGTCTCGGCCTCAACTTTGTCACCGGCGTCCCGCAAAGTTTTCTCGCTAGTAAAGATGAGATTCTCGGCTTGATTTTTCAAATCAATTAATTCCCGCTTCTTCTTGTCTTCCTCGGCATGGGCGGCCGCATCAGTTTTCATTTTCTCAATCTCCTCTTTAGACAAGCCACTGGAAGCCGTAATAGTAATGTGTTGCTCTTTGCCGGTGGCCTTGTCTTTGGCTTTGACATTCAAAATGCCATTGGCATCAATATCAAAGGTCACTTCAATTTGCGGTATGCCGCGCGGCGCCGGCGGAATGCCGTCAAGAATAAATTTGCCCAGCGTCTTATTGTCACCGGCCATTGGTCGCTCGCCCTGAAGGACATGAATCTCCACGGCCGGCTGATTGTCGGCGGCAGTGGAAAAAGTCTGTGATTTGGAAGTGGGAATAGTAGTGTTCCGCTCAATTAGCGGGGTCATTACGCTACCCAAAGTCTCAATGCCGAGAGTCAAGGGGGTGACATCAAGTAATAAAACATCCTTGACATCGCCTTGCAAAACGCCCGCCTGAACAGCCGCGCCCAACGCTACCACTTCGTCCGGATTAACACTAATATTGGGTTTTTTACCAAAAAATTCTTCCACTTTCTTCTGGACTAAAGGCATTCTAGTCATCCCGCCGACCAAAATCACTTCTTCAATGTCTTTGGTTTCCATGTTGGCATCCTTAAGCGCTTGGCGTACCGACGTAAAAGTTCTCTCTACTAAATCGCCGACCAAACCCTCCAATTGCGCTCTGGTAATTCGCAAATTCAAGTGTTTAGGATTGCCGTCCGAACCTTGAGTAATAAACGGTTGATTGATCTCCGTCTCCATTTGGGTGGACAATTCAATCTTGGCCTTTTCCGCTGATTCCTTGACCCGTTGGAGCGCAGTTTGATCTTTGGACAAATCAATTCCTTCCTGTTTTTTGAACTCAGCCAAAATCCAATTCATAATCACCTGATCAAAATCATCACCACCCAAATGAGTATCGCCATTGGTCGATTTGACTTCCACGGTATCTTCGGATACGTCTAAAATGGAAATATCAAAAGTGCCGCCGCCTAAATCATAAACCGCAATCTGTTCGCCCTTTCGCTTTTCAAAGCCATAAGCCAAAGCCGCCGCAGTCGGCTCGTTAATAATCCGTTTAACGGTTAGTCCGGCAATTTCGCCGGCGTCTTTGGTTGCCTGACGCTGAGCATCATCAAAATAAGCCGGCACAGTAATCACCGCTTCAATAATAGTCTCACCCAATTTGGCCTCGGCGTCGGTTTTTAATTTTTGCAAAACCATAGCCGAGATCTCCTGCGGGCTATACTCTTTATCCCCCATTACCACTTTAACGCCTAGGCCCGATTTTTTAATTTCAAATGGAAATGATTTCAAATCGTTCTGAACTTCCTCATCTTCCCATTTTTGGCCGATCAAGCGCTTGATTGAAAATGAAGTATTGACCGGATTAGTGACGGCTTGCCGTTTAGCGCTGACACCAACTAATCTTTCTCCTTTTTTAGTAATCGCCACAACTGACGGCGTAGTGCGATTGCCTTCGCTGTTTTCCAAAATTTTTGGCTGGCCGCCTTCCATCACCGCCATGGCACTATTGGTTGTGCCCAAATCAATTCCTAAAATTTTTCCCATATTTCTTTTAATTAATTATTTTAATTGATTTTTTATTTGTTTATTTTGACAAAAAGTCTAAAATATGATATAATTATAGATAGGACTTAACTTTAACCAGGTGGGGGGCAAATAATGGAGCTTGAAAAATCAATCATCCGCAAACTAGCTCTAAAAACTGGCTATTTGCCAAGTTGTCAGAAACTCGAACGGAGGCAATCTTTAGTCGGACTGAATATCAATCTATTCGACTTGGTGGCCATGGCCATCAAAATTGCCGAGGAACTCGAGTTGGACCCAGGGCTAGTCAATAACGCCGATTGGGATCGCGCGCCATTAGAAACGATCGGCGACTTCATCAAACTGATGGAGGGCTGTCTGACCGCCCCAGCCAGAAATTAATTATTAAGTTAAGGTGCTGTCAGCCTGAAAACGGAATTAAATCTCAGTTTTCAGGCTTTTTTATTTCAATTATTGCTGGCGGAGATATTCGCTACCGCAGAATATTTCCGCCAGCAATTAAACTAGAAATTACTTGCTTTTGATTTCAATCTTTTTCGGCTTAGACTCCGGCGCCCGAGGAATGGTAATTTTTAAAATTCCCTTTTCATAAGTCGCGTCAGCCTGATCACCCAAAACATGGGTTGGCAACTGAACAGCGCGGTAAAAACTGCCGGATCGCACTTCCCGCCGATAATAATCTTTTTCCTCTACCTCGGATTGCCTCTCCACTTCGCCTTTAATGGTCATCACATCATTTTCCACGGCAATCTCCACTTTATCCGGATTAATACCGGCTAGCGGAGCTTCCACCACCAGACTATCCTTATCCTGATAAATGTCCAGGGCGGGAGCAAAATCTTGAGTGAAGGGCCAATTGTCCCACTCATCGGCCCAAAAAGGACTCCACTTAATTAATGACATATTTTTTTTCTCCTTAGCCGCTTGATTGCTTAACCAATCAAGCGGACTTAATTATTATTTAATTATTTTGCCACTTTTACTTTAGCCGGATTTAACAATTTGCCATCGACCAAATAACCGGGCTGGACCTCCTCAAAAATCACATCTGATTCAAAGCCATCCTTAGTTTCGTGAACTACTGCTTCATGAATTGCCGGGTCAAATTTTTTCCCGACTGTCGCCACTTCTTCCACTTGGTATTTTTTCAAAAATTCCTGAAATTGTTTGGCGATTTGCTTGATGCCAATAACCCAATCCTGGTCAGCCTGTTCCTTGGGTAGGTGCTTTAAGGCCAATTTAAAATGATTATAAACCGGCAAAATTTCCGCCATGAAGGCAGCATTGGCCAAAGCAAACAATTCGGCTCCTCTTTTCTCGCTGTCTCTTTTCAAGTTGGCGTAATCGGCTTGGGCTCGCTGCCAGCCGGCCAAATTTTTCTCGGCCTCGGCTCGAACCTGCTCCAATTGTTCCTTAAGCCGATCCGAACGGTCAGAATGATTTTTGGTCATGATAATATTTATAGATTACTAAGCAATTTTTGACTGTATTTCAACAAAGCGATATTGGTTTTATAATCCATGCGATTAGGCCCTAAAATACCAATAATTCCTCGCTCCTGGGCTGATTGATAGCGGACGATAATAGCCGAGGAATCATTGCCAAAGGGATTGTTATCACCGATTAAGACTAACGGTTCATCCTTAACTTGGCCGAATATTTGGGCCATCACCTCATCCAAATGATCAATCACTTCTGACAGAGAATGGACCAGGGATAATTTGGCAAACTCAGGCTGGCGGAATAAATTGGCGATGCCGGTGTAATAAACATCATTAGCGGAAAAACCGACTAATACGGCCTCAACGCAAATATCAGCCAACGCCTTGGCCAAAGTTTTAATTCCCTGCCGATCAGCACTAAGCGATACTGCGTCCAAAACTTTATGTCCGGTTAGGCTAATATCGGGCAACGAACAAAACTGATCCAAATAATACTGGTAACCGGCAGCCGTAGGCACTCGGCCAGCAGAAGTATAGGGCTGATAAATCAAGCCTTCTGCTTCCAATTGAACCATTTCGTTTCTAATCGTCGCCGAACTTAAATCCGGAAAATATTTTTCAGCAATCAACCCGGAGCCGACCGGACTGGCAGAGTCAATGTGCTCCTCCACGATTGCCCTGAGCAAATTGTCTTTTCTGTCAGCCATAATTCGCTGTTTTACTCTTATTAGCACTCGCACTATAAGAGTGCTAATTTCATTGTAAACAAGAGAAAAAAGATTGTCAAGAGTATTAGACAATATTTTTTAAACCAGCCTATTTAATCAAGTAAAAGGCAAAGCCGCGGCCCTTAACAATCCCCCTGGGTATTGACTGCCGGGGCAGTATTTTAATACCAGTCGGCCGCATGACTCGAGGAGGCAGCCTTATTTTTATTTAAAAAATTTGTCAAAACATTATTAGTTGGCAAATTTAATAAATAAAACAAAAATCCCGATAAATTCGGGACTTAAAACAAAAACTACAAAACAAATTCTACCGATACTCCCCCACCTCGCCCTCGGGCGGGATAATATTTTGGTCAGCCAAAAAATTAACCGTTGGCACAATTTCCACGCCAGTAATTTGAGGCAATCGGTTATACCAATATAAATCCACTTTTCTTGTTTCGCCGGCTTTTAACTTTTCTAACACCACCGAATTAATTGAAACCAAATTGCCGCCGCTATTTAAAAAGGTCTGAATTTCCACCTGCCAATAACTGAAGGCGGATTGATTGGTAATTTCAAAACTCAAAATGCTGGGATCGGCGTCAGAATTAGAACGAGTAAATTGTTCCTGATTTATCGCCAACATAAACCGTTCTTCCTTTAGTCGGTCAAAATCCATAACCTTTTCCCAATGCAAATCAGTGATCTCCAGATCGGCCGCATTATTGACGCTATCGGAATCAAATAAATATTTTTCTTCGCCGGGCAAAGCAAAACCTTGACGTTGATATCCTTCGTCTGACAAACCGGAAAATCGATAATTAAAAACAGCCAGCCAATAACGGTTGGGATTCCTCACTGCTGCCGCCACATCAGCGCGGCCGGTTGAACCGGCCAAAACCCTGACCGCCGACACTTGAAGCGGCTGGGGTGCTAAGCTAGTTAAATACTGGCTATAATCAATACCCTGATTAAACACGATTCGCCTCAAGCCGATGGTTGTGGAGTTATAATTAATAATAATCAACACCACCTGCCAAACCACAAACGCCCAAACCGCCAATGCCAAGACCGCCAATATTATTTTCAACCATTTCTCCAACGCCAAACGATGAGTCACAAACCAATAGCCGGTTTTCAGCTGGCGGTCAGTCAGGTCTTCCCCCAGATTAAAATTATTACTTAAATTGATTCCCGCCATAAAAAATGATTTTATAGAATATTTATATTATACCACAAAACCAAAAAACTTAAAACTAAAAATATCAAACGCCAAATAACATTTTCAATTTTTAATCTGCCACAACGAACAATTTTTGATAAATTTTCCATTTTAAAATTTATCTTCCCGACCCCTGATTGACTAGGCATTATTGGTTGTCTTTTTCGGATTATTCCGCCTTGTTAAACCCCCCAAAATATGCTAAAATAAACAAGTAGCAAACAGTGATCTAAAGCCAAAGTATTCACGCAATTTTAGACAGAATTGGAACGTAAAAAGCGGCTGTTTTTTGAAAAAATCGCCGGTTTCTAATTTCTAATTGACTTTAATTGTTTATGCCAAGTAAAAAATCAGCCAAAGACAAAAAAAACACGCCAACAGCTAATGCTTATGGCGCTGATCAAATCCAAGTTTTAGAAGGTTTGGATCCGGTCAGAAAAAGACCCGGTATGTATATCGGCAATACGGCCGAAGCCGGACTACACCATCTGGTTTGGGAGGTGGTTGATAATTGTATTGACGAAGCGATGGCCGGCGTTTGCGACACTATTAAGATAAAACTATTACCCCAGGGAACAATTTCAGTGGAAGACAACGGCCGCGGCATTCCAGTAGAAAAACACAAAGTGACCAAAGTGTCCACCCTGCAAACCGTCCTGACCACTCTCCATGCCGGCGGCAAATTTGGCGCTGGCGGCTATAAAGTATCCGGCGGCTTACATGGTGTCGGCGTATCAGTAGTCAATGCCCTGTCCGAATATCTCAAGGCTGAAGTCAAACGCGATGGTAAATTATGGGCCCAAGAATATGCTGCCGGCAAGCCCCAGAAACAAGTCAAGCCGCTAGGCAACGCCAAAGGCACCGGCACCAAAATCACCTTCCGGCCCGATGCTACCATTTTTTCCGTCACTGAATTTCAGCTTAAAACAATCCTCGATCATTTGCGGCAACAATCATATCTGACTAAGAGGGTGAAAATCATTGCCTGCGACGAACGCGACCGAGATAAATCCCGCCACCTTTGTTATACCTTTTACTTTGAGGGCGGCATTAAATCCTACATCAAACACATCAGTCAATACAGTGAACAAAAACACGATAATGTTTTTTATATTGAAAAGGAGCACGATAATATTAATGTTGAAGTGGCTATTCGCTATATCAATGAATATAACGAAACTCTTTTGGCTTTTGCCAATAATATCTACAATGCCGAGGGCGGCATGCATGTCATCGGCTTTAAAACCGCGCTAACCAGAACTCTTAACAATTTCGCCAGAAAAAAAGGGTATCTCAAAGACAAAGATGCTAATTTAACCTCTGAAGATGTTCGCGAAGGCTTAATTGCCATTATCTCAATTAAAATCCCTGAGCCGCAATTTGAGGGCCAAACCAAAGCTAAACTGGGCAATGTCGAAGCCAGGAGTGCTGTCGATAAAATAACCAGTGAAGCGCTGGAAACGTTCTTAGAAGAAAACCCCAAAGATGCGGAAGGCATCATTGGCAAATGCATTTTGGCGGCGCGAGCCAGGGTAGCGGCGCGAGCGGCTCGAGAAACGGTTTTAAGAAAAGGCGTCCTGGAAGGATTTGCTTTACCAGGCAAGCTGGCCGACTGCTCTTCCAAGGATCCGAAAAACTCAGAATTATTTATTGTTGAGGGCGACTCGGCCGGCGGTAGCGCTAAACAGGGCCGCAACCGCGAAACCCAAGCCATTTTGCCGCTCCGGGGAAAAATTCTTAATGTAGAACGGGCCCGCCTGGATAAAATGCTGGCTAACAACGAAATCAAATCCCTAATTATCGCCTTTGGCACCAATATCGGCGAACAATTCACTATTGATGATCTACGTTACGACAAAATCATCATTATGACTGACGCCGATGTGGACGGTGCGCATATCCGGACTTTATTGTTGACCTTTTTCTACCGACACTTTCCGGATTTAATCCACCAAGGTCATATTTATATTGCCCAGCCCCCGCTTTATCGCATCCAGTCGGGCAGTGATGTACGCTGGGTTTATAGCGATGAAGAACTGAATCAAACCCGAGATGAAATGGTGGCAGCCAAACTGGCGACTGCCCAAAAATCCGGCCAAAACAAAAAATCGGCCCGGGTGGAAATCCAGGAATCGGTAACCGAGCCAGCAGAAACAACCTCGGAAGAAGCAGCGGAAAGCGATAAAAATGAAATTCGTCTAAATATCCAACGCTACAAAGGTTTGGGAGAAATGAATCCGGAGCAACTTTGGGATACGACCATGGATCCGGAAAAAAGAAAACTCAAAAAAATCACCATTGAAGACGCGGAAAAAGCCGATGAAGTTTTTGACATATTAATGGGCAGCGATGTCGCCCCCAGAAAACGCTTCATTCAGACTCATGCTAAAAGTGCTCAAAATTTGGATATCTAACACCAAGATGAAAAAAATAATATTATTGTCCGTAATTATCTGTTTGTTGTCCTCTTTTTTGGCTATAAGTGCGCCCGCCGCAGAAAGAGAATTAATTACCGACTGGTATTTAAAAGAATTTCATAGTGACATAACGGTCAATCCCGATTCCACTTTGGATATAGTGGAAAAAATAATCGCCGACTGCGGCAATTTACCCGATCAACATGGCATTTTTCGAACATTGCCAACGGCAATGTTTTTATCCAATGGCAAAAAAATAAAAACCCCTGTTGATATAATCAGCGTCACTGATTTTTCCGGCAATCCCCTGTCCTACCAAAAAGTTGTTGATCCGGTCAATAACGCACTTACTCTAAAAATCGGCGACCCCAATAAAACCGTCAGCGGAGAAAATGACTACCTGATCAAATACCGCTACAAAAATATCATCCGTTTTGAAAGCGACTCTTTTGCTGAATTGTATTGGAACTTAAATGGAAATTTCTGGAACATTGAAACAGATAAATACACCGCTAACATCTTACTGCCAACGCCAATCAACCGCCAAAACACGGAGGTTAATCTATACAGCGGACAATTCGGCGCCCCGGATAGCGGCTTAGCTAGCTACCGCTGGATTACCGGCGACAATTCAATTTTTGTCGAAGCGCGCCAGACCCTAAAATCCGGCGAAGGAATTACCATCTCAATTGTCTTCCCTAAAGGAATAATTGAACCATATCAATTTACTGGCTGGGAAAAATACGGTTCATTCTTTAATTGGTTTACTTTTGTATTGCCGATCATTACTTTTATAATTACTTACCGCTATTGGCAAAAAAATGGCCGCAATCATCGATTAAACAAAACCATTATTGCCGAATATCAACCTCCTGACAATTTACCGCCGCTACAAATAGATCTGTTGTTAAAATCCGGCCGATTAACCCCCCCAGCGATTACTGCCACTATAATTAACTTAGCCATAAAAGGCTACCTGCGGATAGAAGAATTAAATAAAAAAGAATACTCAATAAATCTAATCAAAGACAACTTAACCGAACTGACGACTGATGAGCGGGTGGTCATTGAAGCGATTTTTGACAAACCGTATGCTGGAGAACGTAAAACAACTAAGGATTTAAAAAAGAACTTCTATAAAAAAATACCAACCATTCTTGAAAAAACTGTCACTCAGCTGACGACCGAACAATTTTTTGACCCACTTGGTTTTAAATATCAAAAAATTTTTATTTTCCTATCATTTTTTGCCGGCCTTGCCGGAATCGACACTCTGCTAATCACTTTTAAGCGGGCGGCCTAGTTTATTTTGTGCTTGCCCTGGGTCTGGCGATTAGTCTCTCTGCAATCATCCTGATGATTTTTGGTCTCATTATGCCCAAAACCACGGCCAAGGGCGCTGAAACAATATGGCGAATAAAGGGTTTTCGCCTGTACATGAAAACTGCGGAAAAAGACCGACAAATTTTTTATGAAAAAGAAAATATTTTTGAAAAATACCTGCCCTACGCGATTATTTTCAATATGGTGAATCTATGGGCAAAAAAAATGGAACAAATTTATGGCAAAGAGTATGCGACGAATTATCATCCTGTATGGTTTGTTGGTTCCGCTAGCGCCATTAATTTTTCTGAGATTGATAAATCAATTTCTCAGCTCGCCTCCTCAATGAATGAAGCCATCTCACCCGGCTCCTCTTCTGGCGGCGGTGGCGGCGGATTTTCCGGCGGTGGCGGCGGTGGCGGCGGTGGCGGCGGTTGGTAAACTAATCAAAAATAAAAAAGGCGGTTCCGAATATTGGGAACCGCCTGTTTATTAACAGGGATACGGAAAGGGCACTACTGCCCAGTCACCTGTTTCCGGCTTCAGTCCGCCCTTGAGCAACCAAACGCACCAATCAGCACCGTCAAAATCAACTGGCTTAAAATCAATTTGCCAAAAGGGACTCTTCAGCGCCCGCAAATTGCGAACAATCAGCGCCATCCAGCAACGAGCTTCTTGACTAGCCAGAATATCTGACTGGTGTCTTTCACCTGTTATGCCGGCAGACAGAGGGCAGAAAAGATGCTCTAGCGCCAAAAGGTTGCTAAACAGTTGAACTTTCAGTCTCTGCTCGATAGGCCAGCTATCAAGCATGTCCTGAGTTAAGCCCGCCCAAACAGCATTGATTTTCAGCTGGGCGGCAGTCAAAGTTGTCGGCAGAGAAGCGACATCAAGAATATCCTTTAATTCCTGGCTAGCCGCCACAAAAGCAGCTATCAATACATCAATTGGATCCTGGGTTGGCAACAAAAACCTGCTCATCACTGCTTATCCTCCTTTCACTCTAAGGTACAACTGTTGATTTTGTAAGGTCAGTTTAGGCTAAAGTGAACGGAAAGTCAATCTAAAAGCCGCCCCCTTGAGGGGGCGGCTTCTTGAAACCAATTATTCTATTTTATCTATTTTACATTTAATTTTTCCGGCTGGAACAGTCAATTCAAACTCATAACCAACCGCCTTACCGATAAAGGCTTGACCCATCGGTGATTGGTGGGATATTTTGCCATCGGCCGGATTGGCTTCGGCCGGACCAACAATCATATATTTCATTTTCAGACCATTATCACAAGTGGCCTGAACCGTTGAACCGATGCCAATAATATCTGAATTCTTATTGTTTTTTATAATAATCGCATTCTTGATTAATTGTTCTAGTTCCTGAATTTTACCTTCAATAAAACTTTGCTTTTCTCGCGCCTCATGATATTCAGCGTTTTCCGACAAATCTCCCAACTCGCGGGCTCGAGCAATCCGGTCAATTACTTCCGGACGCTCCTCTTTAATCAAATGTTCCAATTCGCTTTTGAGCTTCTCCAACCCTTCGGGAGAAATGTAATTTTCCTTCATAATTTGACGATAATTTATTGTATTTTTTTAAAAGTATAATTAACAGGATATTACATTAACAAATAATTGTCAAGAGTCAGTAAAAACCGGCTGAAGAAAAACTAAAAAAACAATTCCCCTTAATTATTATCATTTATTAATCCACTTAATTCTTAGTAAACCAATAACGAATAATCTCGCTGGCAATCGGCACGGCGATAGAACTTCCCTCTCCTCCTTCCTCGACTAAAATAGTGATAACAAAGGTGGGTTGTTCATAAGGAGCAAAGCCGGTAAACCAGGCGTGATTTTCTTTATTGTTATTCCACTGGGCTGTCCCGGTTTTGCCGGCCACCTCAACCGGCAGGGCCATTAAACTGCGGGCCGAACCGACGGTTACAGTTTGTCGCATACCCTCGCGAACAATCTGCAAATTTCCGGGTTGAACAAAATTATCCAAAATCACTTCCGGCATAACCGCTTGCCTGACACCATCGGCCTGAATAATTTCTCTCGCTAAATGAGGACGGTACAATTTTCCACCGTTGGCAACTGCGGCCGTATAATTATTAACTTGCAAGGGCGTAACCAATAAATCGCCTTGACCGATAGCCAAGTGATAGGTATCGCCGATATA